>Ga0164295_10000339_pt1 | contig 39851 bp, 49 predicted proteins | sample GEODES006metaG_FD_111798 | JGI IMG/M metagenome (GOLD analysis project Ga0164295, IMG submission 111798) | Oligotrophic lake water microbial communities from Sparkling Lake, Wisconsin, USA - GEODES006 metaG | ecosystem: Environmental > Aquatic > Freshwater > Lake | place: USA: Sparkling Lake...
GTAGCCGACCGAGATGTTGTGATAGTTATGCTCCAAACACTTTCTATGAAGGAGCTAAATGGTGATCTCTTCAAACCGATCGGATTGGTCATTGTGGACGAGTGCCACCATATTGCTTCAGAGGTGTTTGTTCAGGCACTTCCCAAAATCACATCGAAATACATGTTAGGATTATCGGCTACACCTGACCGAAAAGATAAGCTAATGCACGTGATTAATTGGTTTCTTGGACCGTTATTATACAAATCTGAAACAGGTGATTCAGTGGATACAAAAGTGAATGTAGAAGTCTTTGAATATCAAAACACTGATCCTGAATTTAATGAAGTAGTCTTGAGTTCTCAAGGGTTTGTATCCGTTCCAATTATGGTGAATAAACTTGCTGAATGCGAAGACAGAACTAAGTGGTTGTGTGGAATCATTGAAGATGTATGTGAAGAAGGACGGCAAGTGTTAGTCTTATCAGATCGTGTAGAGCATTGCAAAGCAATACTAGAAGGTCTGCCTCCTGCGATTCAAGAAACTGCTTGTATTCTCTCTCAAAAGGTATCTTCTGCAAAGAGAACCGAGTTTTGTGCTGATAAGAAGATCTTGATTGCGACTTATTCAATGTGTAAAGAGGGATTTGATGTACCTACTTTAAATACTCTTGTGATGGCAACTCCGAGACCAGACATTGATCAGATTGTTGGTCGTATTTTAAGAGTTGAAAAATCAACACGAACGATCCATCCATTGATTGTAGATATTGTAGATCCTCAGTTTCGTCGTCAGTTTGGTCAGCGAAATACACTGTATCGTAAACGCAACTATACGATTAAGCGGATGTCAATTACAACTGAATCTTCGCCACCGGAACCTGAACCGAAACGGACTTCTCCGTGGGAGACTTAGGTGTTCGTAATGTAAGACCAGGAGCAGCATCTAAAGTAAAGGGTGAAGCTGCTACACGATCATCTGCATAAATCTCAATCTTGTGGAGTCCATTGGTTTCTTCAGGTTTGGAGACATCTGTGTATTTAGAAAACTTAGACTTGAATTCATCCACTACTGAATCGGGAACTAATGGACTTACTTCAGCAAGTCGGTCGTACTGATCCTTCACATACTTCAATAAAGCAGTGGGTGTCATACGTTCATCTCGGGGGAGTGTCAATTCAACCGCGAGGAAACGATATAACTTTGCATAATGAATCGCTGAAATACGATGTCCTTCTGCCCTTTTTGCCCAGCCGTAATAGGATCCAACCGTGTTCAAAATAGAGACTAATAATGAAGCCGCGCCCAAGGCAATTGAAGCTGTCTGTTGTTGCCCTGCAAACATTGTTGTAGAACCAACACTGATAAAACCAGTAATAGCGGATCCAATGGCAACAGGTAAGTCAATATAGGTTTTCTGACGATTATAGATCTGTTCGCATCGTTTATGAACCCAAGCAAGACCACTCGCCTTCTCACCAGTCTGAGCAAAATATTCTTCTAGTCGAGGCGTCCAATGAACATCTTTTCCAACATCCACACTGCTTGAATCACCCATTCTTATTTTTAAACGCAGAAATACAATATGCTGTGGCCTCCTAAATACTATCGCGGACTCTCTACTCGTCGCAAGGCACAACGTAAGCGTGAGATCACTCGTAGATCTAAAATGTCGTGGAAAGATCCAAAAGCATACAAACCCTTCAAGACCGACAAGGGAACCCAGCGCCGCCCCTCGTCCTACACATCTCGCTTTCATAAAAAGTATCCCGGTGTGACGGGTATTCCCGCAATCGCCAAGGCTACAGGTGTCTCTGAAGGCACATTGAAAAAAGTCTACAATCGTGGAATGGCTGCGTGGAGAACCGGTCATCGCCCAGGCGCAAGTCAAGAAGCATGGGGAATGGCTCGTGTATATTCATTTGTGCTTCATGGAAAAACATGGAGAACTGCCGATAAAGATTTAGCAGGGAAGTAATAATGAACTTTGATTATCGTGGAAGCATTGTTTCAACGTCTACCCCGACGACTGAACTACGCACCGTAAAGAAGGTGCTTCACGTAGATTCAGCAGATCGTGATACAGGCATTTATTACACAAATGGTGAGTTCGTTGTGTATTTACCTCGCGTCTATGAGAAAGTTGTGTCTCTCCGTCTTATGAGTGCAGAGTTCCCTACACTTGAAAGTGCACGAACTCATACATACTCCAGTGGAATAAATGCTCCTACTGCTACATATACGGGTGATACAGCAATTGTCATAACAGATAATGCAATGCCAAACTATTTTTTAGTTGATATTGAAGGTTTGAATAAGGGCGACGAGACAGCAGTTGCAGGAAATAAATCGCAATATCCAGATAGTTTCTTTGCAAAGATAGCTAACACTACATATTCAAAAGCAGTTCTTACTTCAAGCACACTTGCTCTTGGACGTACAACAAATTTTATTGAATACAATGATCACTCTGGTCAGGAGAACAAGGCATACTTCAATCCTCCAATTGGAAAGCTAGATCGTCTTCGTATTCGCACTCGTCTTCATTCTCAACAAGGAAGCCAAGGATTTATCTATTGGACATCTGATCAAGCCGTCGCAACTGCCGCAGGTGCAGGAACTAATACAAATATAGCAAACTATTGCTTAACTTTTGAGATTGAGTATCTTGACAACGGATTTGATCAGTTCTCAAGTCTTTCAACCCGACTACGTCCTAACGACCGCGCTTAGCGACCACGCATAGCCTTTCCGAGCGTCACAAAAGTATCGAAGGTAAAAAGGAAAAACACACCCGTCGCAATATATAGGAGCATATCCTGTGTTGTAGCTGGTGCATAGCCTGTTCTATTTTGTTCTATTAATCGTAAAATTCTGTCTAATTTTGAATCGTCACCTCCACCTCCGCTCATTGCAAAATGTTCACGAACACGGTCGCGAAAGCTCCCTTCTGACGGCTGACGAAAGGTCGGCAATCGTGGATCCAATGGAGCTTCAGGTAGAGGGCGGCGAGGTGTTGCATTGAAAGATTCAGTAGCCGGATTGGTGTCTAGAGGCAAGCTACTTTCAACCGACTTGACAACTTCGGCGAGCTTGGCCTTGTTGTCAGCTTTTTTAGAAGTATCATCCTTCTCTGCGCTAGAACTGGTAATGGGCGCTCGCTGTCCGAAAGGGGTGCCAAAAGCATCTTCTAAACTTGAGTAGTTCATACTCCACTTGTTCAAAGAAACACAGAAAAATATGAGGGAACTATAAATGCTGTCATCACGCAATGAATGGATTCTTATCGGGCTATTAATTGCCTACCTTGCGTTTATTCCTAGTCTTCAGATGATCCGCGATATCCTTTCTACATCCGTAGGCAAGGCGGCGGCGTTAGGAGGTATCGTCTATGTGTATAAATATGTAAGTTGCTCAGCAGCACTTTTGTTGGTCATTGGATATGTTCGATGTGCTGGCATGAATCGTGAGATGTTCGATGTTCCTCCTACAATGAATTGTCCTGAAGGAACAGCATTGGACTCGACAGCAACACCGCCTGTTTGCCGTTCTGCTTCTTCAGTGACTCCTCCTACTGCTTCTTCACTTGAACCATCAAATCCAGTTAATACAATGGGTCCAACATCAGGACCAGGGGCACCCGTTAATACAATGCCTCCAAATCCTGCAATGAGCACTGCACCCATGACTACACCTACAGCCACAATGCCCCCTATGATGCCTCCAAATACCTCAGGGGGTGTTCAACCTTCTATGGGATCATCTTCCACATCTGCACCTATCTAAAATCTTGATTCAAGACAATGAAGATCCAGAAATACCTTGATGCACTGAATACTAATAAGTTTTTTATTGGCGTGATGATGATTTTACTCAACATTGGATCTCGCCATTTAGTGGATGAGTTCAGCGGAAGTCAGGAAGAATATTCCCGTAATCTTCTGTTGAGGCGTATTGCCATTTTTGCTGTGTGTTTTACTGCGACACGTGATATCATTACATCCACTCTTCTTACAGCTGGATACGTAATTATCGCTATGGGTGTTTCTCGAAGAAGTGCCGAAGGAATGGCTAATCAAAAAGTAGATGCGGGTATTTCAAAAGCAGACTGGCCTGCCTATGATCGTAACGTGCCTCCTATGTTTACTTAGATCTTGATGGCCAACTAAATTTTTCACCAACTATAGCATGCACTTGTTTCTTTCCAAAACAACCTAGATATTTACAACTGCCTGGATTATGCATTGAACAAAACAATAAGTCACCTTCCTTTCTTAAAAATTTGTCAGAATGTTGATTATGACAATGATGACATTCATTAGAATAGGTTGATGGAACATGTGGTTTATACCAGAACTTTTCAAGTTTTGACTCAGGTGTCTCTTCTTCAATTATACGATTTTGCCTTGCCATAACAGAACTCATCCTGCTTGTCTTCACACGATGACACATGATGCATAGTGCTTGTAGGTTTGACTCTTCATTTGTTCCTCCATCTCTGAGTTCTTTAATATGATCAATCTCATATCCAGATTCATCAAAGGGTTCTCCCTTCATTGGACATATATAATCAGGAACTGACCCTGCACATGTATAACGCTGTCTTCCAGCAACTCTCTTCTTTTGAGATTCTTTAACATTACGAATCATTATTAGTATATAAAGAATTGTCTTAAAGTTTCATTAAAATGGATTTGTTTTGGCCAACACTTTAGACATTATCATGGATCTGCATAAACTATTTCTAACACCTCGTCCAGATGGGACGGGACTCTTTGACCTCTTTCTAACTGAATGCCAAAAATGGTATGAACAACCCGCACATACTTTTACTGAAATGAGAACATGCGATAATAAAAAAGTTCGCGGTGATGTCTTTGAAGAGTTCTGTGTTCAGTATCTCAAGCATGTTCGTAAACTAACGAATGTTTGGTTGCTGAAAGATGTTCCTGAAGAACTCTTGACAAAACTCAGCCTTAAACGCCCGGATGTTGGAATCGATATCGTGGCCGAAAAAGATGGAAAGTACTATGCAGTTCAGTGCAAGTATAAGAAGCATGTGAGCTACAAGAAGAATGTGGTTACTTGGAAGCAGTTGTCTACCTTCTACGCATTAGTATTAAGAACAGGACCCTGGGCACAGTACATCGTAATGACAAACTGTGACTATTGTCGGCACATGGGAAAGAAGACTTCTAAAGATGTATCGATTTGTTTAAAGACATTTCAAAGGATTACCTCAGAACAATGGGTTCAAATGTGTGAACTTGAAGGTGAAGCTACAGGTGAAAAAGTTACTCTGACTCCTGAAGAATTACGAGCTGCTAGACTAGCAAGATTTGGTTAATTTTTGCGAGTGCGACGAGTCTTCTTGCTCTTGCGACCCTTGCGTGTCTTACCACCTGACATACCCTTTCTATCAGGTGGAACATATGAACTATCTGCTTTTTGTCTTAACATATCATTCTGTTGAGCAGCATTTTTTCCAGAAATACCACTAAGCTGTGACGCAATAATAGCTTCAGGACCATGAGGTAATCTCTTTCGTGCTGCCATTATACGTGTATTACGAACATCACGTCCTTTTTCTTCAATATCTGATTTGAAAGCATCTACATTATTTGGATCAAACCATGCTTCATCAAGATCTAGAAGTCTATCACCATCTACAGTTGTTGCTACCAATTCTTGAGTATATGTTATGCCTGGCCCTGCATATCCATCACCATCGTGTTGTACACGTCGATAGCCTTTAATTTTTATAGGAACATTTTCAAATTTTCCTAATGTACGTCGGTACCAATCTTCTGCATTAGTATAGTTTGGGCTTCGTATTCCCCTCTGCCTAAGATTTCTCCATCTATTAATATCAACCGAACTCCTATCAAATGTAACTATCATTCCCGGTTGTAGATTTGAATGCTTGACCATTTAATTTACTACCGAGTTTTTTTTAACGCTTACGAGTAGTTCGGCGACGATTCTTGCGACCTCTGCGAGTCTTGCGACCCTTACCAAAGTTTTCTTCAGTTTTGTTATAATCAACCGCACCTGGAACTGCTTTTAATTCACCCAAAACAACATTTTTAGCTACCTTAGCAGGTTTTTTTTTGATTTCATCTCTTAGTTCTTCAGATTGAGTTGGAACAACTCTTTTAAAAGCATAGTCGTTTTTTGGATCAAACCAACTTTCAGAAATTTGTATATCACCTATTGTTGTTGTTCCTGAAAGCATCATGGGGCGATTATCTTGTGGACGCCCTCCTGCACGAGCTATTCTGGTTATTGTTATAGGAATATTTTCATATTGTTTATACCGAAAATTATACCATTGATCTATGTTTTGATAGCGTGAATTACTAGACATGCTTGCCTCATTGAGTTTTCTCCATCTTTCCTTATCAATACTACTCTCATTAAACGTAACTACAATTCCAGGTTCTAAATCTGAGAACCTCATTACAACTTAATTACTACTGAGTTTTTTCCTGTAGATCCAGCGTTTTTCTTTGGATTAGCTCCTCGTAGAGCTGACGCAGGAACTGCTGCTGGAGGTCCATTTCCGGGTGGAACAACTACAGACTGCTTAATGCTTTTCAAAAGCTCATCAATGTTAGGTGGTGACCTCATTTCTGGTACTGGAGCTGGAGCGGGTGCTGGTGGTGCTACTACTTTTGTCTTGGCCCCACCTCCAATCTTGACCTGTTTATCAGCTGTAGGTTGTTTAGGAATCATGGATGGAGGTGGTGCTGGAGGCATACCCGATTGCATAAAACTCATGAGACCTGAGAGAGGATTGGTTGCTTGAGGAGGTGGAGGAACATTAGCTGTTGTACGCATTTGCTGAGTCTGGTTCTGCATTGCCGCAGCAGCAAGAGATCGTGCGATATCTGGGTTCTGTCGCATAATATCATCAATGTTTGGAATTGGCGCCTTGCGTGTCATTTGATTAGTCAAATGAACCATATAGACCATCATACATGCACGCATAGGAATTTTGACCAATGGATGCATCTTCAAGTTTTCACCATATTGATCGTATAACTCTTCAAAATCATCTTCCAAATCCACTACATTCATTTGAGCAGATTCTGAAAGACCATCTAATTGAAGACCAAACGCTTTGAGTAGAGTGACATGTTTGGAACCGTATTCTAATCCACTCATAGCTGTCACAAACCATTCAGAGAATTGCTTGATGGTAGCGTCCATAGACTTCTCACGCTTAATGAACTCAAGTTCCAACTTCATCTCCTCCAAAGGAGAATCCATTGTGAAACGCTTTCTCATCGGAACTCCCATCTTAGAAAGACGCTCAAACTTACGAAGAACTTCATATTTCTCCTTCATCATTGACTCATCGGATACCTTGCGAGGATTCACTGAAGGAGCATAAGGTTCAGCGTTGAAGTTCATGGTTCCACCAAGCTGAATGGGTCCTGTGTCCTCAGAAGATGGAACTAACTTTGGAGCTGGAGGTGGGGCGGGAACATCATCAAATGATAATGTTGGAAGATCTACAGTTTCTAAATTAGCGATACCTGCAGATTGTGGATTTACGAGTAGATCAATGTCCATGCTTATAAGTGACTTGGACGTCCTTCTTAAAGTTAGAACGCGATACAGTAAAAAATTACCCTTTACATCCTAAATCTCTTCATACCCACTTCCATCTCTAATTCTTCCTTTCGTTCCTTGAGATACTCGATGTACATCTCACACCAGATATACTCATGCTCTTTTATGCTACGATCAATTGTTTTCATAAACTCTATTGTACCTTTCACTTCTCTATCAATATCATCTTCATCCATTCTGTGTACTTGACGCTTCATTTCTAGCATCTTTTCCAACATCTCTTCATTACGAATGTCTTTTTCTTTCCACTCAAGTTTAACATATTCCCACAGGTCTCTTGATTTCCAAATACGAAGTCTATACTCAATCTCACTCTCAGTACGTCTTTTTTTAATGAATTGGTCCATGTTGTCTCCCACATCTTCCAGTTTTATTGGCCAATCCAGATCCATTTTGGACCATCCATTTACTTGGATTCGTGTTCTAATACCCAAAGACCTTGTAAGAATGAATCCGCCAAATCGTCCTTCTTCGGATGGGAAGCAAAATGCGCCTGATTCACTTGAGGAACTAAAGCGTATGCATGAGCTATGCCTGTCTTTTTGCGGCCTTTATAACTTGCGGTTGAATCTTCCACAGTCACAATGTTTGACAGCTTGTGAGTTGCCGACACGCCCGTACACCGAAATCCACGGCAACAAAAATACATCTGGAGCATCGCTTGAACCCCAAACATCCGTCGGTCCATTTGATTCTCAAAAGCAACGACATCAGCTCCAGCCCACGAAGTCCGAGCATCCAAACTCTTGATGATTGCAGGAGCTAGATCCAATACAGATCCTTGAATCGCAGACGAAATACACTTCTTCCATGTGTTCTGTTTATGATGATTGTAAAGCAACTTCACCAAATCTGATTTTTTAGTTGCAGTCGTTTCCAACCCTTCAGCTTCAATTCGTTCATGAAGTTGATTTGGAGTCAACTTATTGATTTCAGTTTTAGTGATTGCCTTCTTCTTACGAGGACAATGCTTTGCACAACTAAACAATCCATTACTTGCGTGTTCATATCTTGCTGCTGTAGAGCATTTATGACATCTAGGAGCACCGACACCTGCCTGTTCTCCTAATACGTCAATGATATTCCAATCTATGATCTTTACATCTGTGCGACTTGTGCCTTCAAGGACACAATAAGCTAAATTACGAAGTCCAACATCAAACGAAACCACTTTCATTATATACTTTAAGCGGTTGCCTTTAATAGAGAAATCAAAACGCCCTTTGCATCAGACTTACTATAAGGAATACCGCGGGTTGTCAAGATCTCTTGAAGCTCCTTTTTGGATTTGTCTTGAAGACCGTCTGTATCTAAAGGTGCAGGAGGTCCTGAGATGACTTCTGCTTCCTTGTCAACAGAGAGTCGGTCATCATCTTCATCTTCATCTTCAGAGATAGGAATCTCAGCTCGTTGAAGAGTCTCCGTTGGCTCTGGAACTGTTGCCAACTCAATCTTGGGTTGAACAATGTTTGCCATCAAAGTTTGGTTTAGATCTCCAATGACTAATGCAATTGCATTCATGTTCTGAAATAGACGTGTTTGTTGCCAATAGATCCAACCTACCATACCTGCAAGGACTAGAACCATGGATGCGAGCAATGCAATCGATGCGTGTAGAAACTCCATTTATACGAAGGCGGGGAAAGGTTGTGGCTCCTTAAACGAAGTCATCATCTTCCAAATAGGACATTCCGCGTTTAGGACGAGTAGGAGGACATAGAAAGTTTCCAATCATTACTGCTGAAGCACAACCAAATACACTTAAAAAAACTGAGATTGCTATTATAACATCTTCATCCATTCTATTTATTTCACTAGATAATGGTAAATGGGTCGCAAAAGAAACCAAAAAGGAGGTCTTGGATTAATTGAAAGTGCAGCTTTAGTTGGAACAGGTGCTTATCTTGCTCGTCAAAATCCCGATTCAGATGTTTTAGGAGTCATGGGAACAGCCGCAAAGTACTTTGGATATTTCTTACTGGGTCTTTTGATCTTTTTCATTGTGGTCTTCAGTCTTCTTTTTATGTTTGGAAAACCCTCTGAACCACCACCCAAAGATGCTACTAATACCGCCTCTGGAAAGTAATCTTGTCTTCTGATAAATGGCACCCAAGAAAGGAGGAGCATTTATTGAAACGATGGTTGCGTCTGGAATCGGTGCCTACGCTGCGAAGAATTCTTCGTCAATGAAGGGACTTTTATGGTTACTTCTTAAGTATACACTAGTAGTGATCGTAATTTCCTTCATTCTATTCTTTGTATTGAAGATGATGTCCACTGAAAACTTTGTTCCAATCACACCTTCAGAAACAGGTGATAAGAAGGTAGAGACACCTGCAGGAAACACGATTCTACATTAATAACAGTTCTTGTAAGGACGGCATGAAGCCTTCTGCGTGAATCCCATACGACGACATGGTGTCTTTTTACAATAAGCTTTTGACATCAATCGCTTTTTCTTAAAACGACGCGTCTTACTTCTACCTCCACTAGGATTTTCATAGACAATTTCAGAAGCAATCTTTTCAAATTTCTCTTTCAAATCTAACGCTTCTTGCTTAAATTTGGAATATCTAGGATCTTGTTCAGTAATCTCTACAATTTCATTGATTGCAGATTCAATCTTATTAACCGTTTCTAGTTTTACCTTTCCAAGTTTAGATAAATTCTTATCAAGATTCTTTATGTTATCTTCCATTACTACTACTCTAGAAATCTTCGTCTAGCCGAAGCTCTCCAGAGGACTGAACGCGTGAGTAGTCAGACACTTTCTTTTCAAAAAAGTTGGTCTTACCTTCAAGGCTAATTAAATCCATAAAATCAAACGGATTGTGTGTTCCATAGATCTTATCACAACCTAACTGGACTGCAAGACGATCGGCTACAAACTCAATATACTGACTCATTAATGTTGAGTTCATTCCAATCAGAGCACATGGAAGAGACTCGCAGATGAACTCTTTCTCAAGAATCACGGCTCCCATGATAATTGTTCGAATCTCTTCAGGATGAGGTTTGTTTTCAAGAGTATGAAAGAGAGCTACAGCAAACTGAGTATGAAGTCCTTCATCGCGAGAAATCAACTCATTGCTGAAAGTCAGTCCAGGCAGAAGGCCCCGCTTCTTCAACCAAAAGATTGCACAAAACGCACCTGAGAAGAAGATACCTTCCACACAAGCAAAAGCTGCTAAGCGGGTTCCAAAGCTCTTATATGTATTCATCCATTCTAGTGCCCACTCTGACTTATCCTTAATACATGGAATGGTTGTGATCGCATTGAAGAGTTTAGCCTTCTCTTCCTCGTTCTTGACATATGTATCAATCAGCAATGAATAGGTCTCTGAGTGAATTCCTTCCATCGCATTTTGAAAGGAATAAAACAACTTTACCACTTGTGAGTCAACTTCGCCTTGAAATCGTCTTACTAAGTTCTCCATGACGATACCATCGGACCCTGCAAAGAATGCCAATACATGTGTAATAAAATGCTTCTCATCTTCGGTAAGCTTTGCCCAATCTGAATGATCCTTTGAAAAGTCAATCTCCTCCGGCGTCCAAAATACTGCGACGCTCTGCTTATACATCTTATACAAGTGCTGCTCTGACGAGTGAATAGGAAACAAAGTATAGGACATTGTTATACTTATAGTGGAGAATACACTTAAACCTTTGTCTCTCGTCAATATAATGAGTAGTACATCCAACGTTCAAAACCTTTTGACGAATGTCTTTCGCCCAACATTTGTATTTGACACAACTAACGGCGTTTATCAAACCAAGCTAGAACTGACAAACATAGATTCAGTGTCTGCAAATATAGTCTATGGATTTGCGGCATCTTTTGGAGATGCAAATGGAAATCTTTATGTAGGTATTAGTGCTGGAAATGCTTATACAATTCTTGCAGCATCTTCAAACACATGTAATACATTTATAGGAATAGGTGCAGGTGGGTCTACTTCAAATGTTAAAAATAGTGTATTTCTTGGATATCGATCTGGATTTGGGTCTGTGTTATCTTCAAATAGCATTTCTATTGGTGCAAATACAGTCAATGGTGGAAACTCTAATATTTATATTGGTGCTGGAACAGGAATTGCATCGGGAAGTAATAACATCTTTCTCGGATCTGGAATGTCCAATGGAGGAACAGCAGTAAGCAATCAGCTTATGATTGGTAGTGGATCCAATACAGCCATTGTAGGAGATCTTAGTAGCAATCGTGTAGGTATTAATCTATCATCATTACCTGCAACAACTCCTGATTTGAAGTTAGATGTAAATGGATATACTCGTATTGGAACCAACGCAAATGGTGGTCTTGGAATTAATACACTTCCTGGTTACTATGCACTAGATGTCAATGGAGGATTTCGTGTATCTGATGGTTATGGTGTTTTAACATTTACCAATTCAGGAAGTAATACTGTTACTAGTATTAGTAATACATCTGCATATTCAAATAGCAGTGCAACTCTACAAGTAACTGGAGGCTACATATCATCTAATGGAACAACAGGTGTAAGTACAACTACAACAGTTCCATTTAAAAAGGGAATGTTTATGCTTTCTGCAACTTCAAATACAACTCGTCATGGATACATTGGAGTGGCTTCAAGCACATCTAACTATACATTAGTAAGTACAGGTTCAAATGGAGCATTGATTACAGCTGATGGTTCTACACTTGTAGTTGCTTCAGGAACAGTTGGGTGGAACATTACATATTTTCCAACGCCTTAAGCTTTTCAACAATCTTGCGAATACTGACTGAAGAAACACCTGAGGCTTCTGAAACTTTAGTAAGTTGTCCGCCCAATACTGCACAGACTACTCCAGCAACAATAGTCTTTGGAGTATGTTCCATTTCAGGTAAAGTGTGGAGTCTTAGAACAATCGCATCTCGATCTGAATCAGATAAATCCATGTCCGCACAAATACGCTCTGCAATCCCTAGTTGTGTATTCAATACATTAGATCCTTCATCTGAGAATCGGGTCAGAGCTTTACAAAGTGAACGAATGGACACGTGGAATAGGTTTGCCACTTCTTCATGTGAACGAGTTGCGTTGTGCTGGCGACAGGATGTAAAGATTGCAGCAGCCATTAAAGCACGGCGTGTTTCTCCTCGTGTCTTTTGAGCATCTTCAACTCGCTTGAACATTGCACATCCATCCATCACAATTGCTTTCGGAAGTCCAGCTCTTGAACATGACTGTTGAATTGCATCAAAGATGCCCATCCACGATCTCTCTCCATGGCTTGAAAACGACCATGCAGAGAGTTTAGCAATTGATTTGGCTTCTTCAGATTGTTGACCTCCTCTTCGTCTCATCATCATAGATCCGTAAGAGGAGTCAGGAAGGAGTTCGCTCGTGATCGTCCCTGTTCTGGAAGGGTCGTCTTCAGTATTGCCGTAGACTCGCCATTCGGCGCCCTCATCAATACAAGATCCCAAAATCGTTCCACAGCACGTACAAACGCGTTCACCATCATGGACCACCACTTCATGTTCACAGCTCATATGACTTTAATAGTCTCCAAACGAAAGCATCCATTTTTTATCGCATAGTTCCAAGAGTTGAAGGATCGTAGACTTGAGGACGATAGTTTGTAAGCAATGGTGGGCGATGTTGAGACAGCTTGCCTCCAGCTGTCTTCAACCATGAAATCAACAAATATTTATCATCAATCACCCACACCATGTATCCACCTTGTGAAAGGGTATTCATGATGTATTCACGAGCTTCAGACATTTGAAATAAAGGATATCCAAATACATAGGCTGGAATTTCAAAAACAATATAGGGTGCATTGGGTGAATGGGTTGCTTGTTTACGGATTTGTCCGTAGAGTTGTGAAAGAACAGGTCTCATAGCTCGCATGCGTTTTTCACGCCTATCTTCTTGCTCTTCCCATACTTCACGGGCTTTAAGCATCCTTACATCCTCCATACAAGAATGTTTCGCTCAATCGCACTCGGTGGAGGTGGTGTAAGAGGTGGAATGATGATTGGTGGATTAGCCGCTCTTGAAAAACATCAACCATTAGTGTTTCCAAACGGAATCTATGGATGTTCTGCTGGGTCTATTATCGCAACAGGTCTTGCATACAACATTCCACTTTCTGGGATCAAGCTTATGTTTGAAACTGAATTCAATTTATCAACAGTGATTCCATCTATTAACTTGGCTTCCATCACATCCTTCACTCAAGAAAAGGGCCTGTTCTCAATGGATGCTTTCACTCAAACACTTCTCAAGGCATTTGATCATCAAGGTGTTGACTTACGAAATGCGTTGATTTCAGATGCTCCACAAAAGTTGTTTATTGTGGCTTCAAACTTAACAACTCGCAAACCAGTATTATTCACAGGTAGCGTTCCAATTCTTGATGCGATAAGAGCTTCTTCTTGTTTACCTTTTATTTTTCATCCTCAAATCCTGTATAAAAATGTCTATATCGATGGAGGATTCTACACACATAATCTACATAAGATTGTGCCTTCTGATTGTCTAGTCTTTCATATTAGTCGTGATGAACTTTCGATTACTCAAGAACGCTTAAAAAAGATGAACTTATCGGACTATTCAGCAACATTGTATGAAGCATTCAGAACTGAAACATTGACACCCAATGTTCTTTGGTTCAAAAATGATAAGATCGCTCTTATGCAAGAGTTGACACTCAAACAAAAGAAAGAGTTATTTGATGAAGGTTTTGAACAGGCCTTACGCTTCTTTACCAAACTTCATCCTCAAGTAATGAGTTAGTTTTTCAGCAGTGGGAGCACCTTGATCAAATGTACTTAGACCTTCTGAAGTTTCAAGTTTGATCGTTGGATATGCATTAATCTCATACAAATCAGCAGTTTCACGTTCCTTCTCAGCGTTGACTCGAATAAATGAAACTTCAGTATTTCCAAACTGCCTTGGACCTGATTCTAACTTTTCCCATTCAGGCATTGCTTTCTGACAATGTCCACACCAGTCTGTGTGAAAGAAATACATATTTGCTTTATCTTTTGGTACTTCACGCTTTGGTTTAGAAGACATTATTGGCTTCCAAAGTTTCCAAACTAAAGTGACAATCACAGCAAGAGCCAATATAATGAGGAGTGTATTCATTACTTGAGAACACGAGAAATTCTACGCTGCAACTCAAACCAACGGCGATAGGCTTCTTCTGGAGAGATACCTTCTTTAATTTGCATCCATGCAACGTCTGTAGTCATACGCTCAGGTTCAAATGGGCGTGAGTGAATTTGAATCCAGTTTCCGTTATACCTCACAAGAAAAATGGAAGTTTGTTCCATTATTTTCTTTAAGACAACTAATTGGTAAATGGAAGTAATATTGAGGGGTATAGTAGCAGTGGCTGCTAATTATGTGGTTCATTATGGAGCTGCAAGAGTCTACGATGCGTTCTGTGTTCCGCATGATTTATCAGAAGTGCTTAAGACTCTCTTTACAACATCAAGTCCGATCTGTGTTGTTTCTCTTGGAACGATGCAAATGACGCAGAATAACTATGGGACATTATTGACGACTACACTTGCATCTCATTTAGTTCAGGCATTGAAAGTTTAAACACGAGGGAATCCAACTAGGTTGGCACCGATACCGAAACCGGCACCTGTGCGAGCAGACGCTCCAACGCTAGGGGCATAGATATCCAAGATTGCGAAGGTGGCAGTGGCAACGAGGGCGATCATACCCACCTCGGCGACCTTGAGGGTCTTTCCTGGTAGAACGAACGCGGCAATCGCAACTGCGAGACCTTCAAGGAGATATTTTACGAGACGAGTGACAATATCGGCAACATCAACTCCAGCAGAGGGTGTAGGCTTGGGCTTAGAATCCATTTGTTTGGTTCTTAAGCAGGAAGAATTTTTATCAAACTCCATAGTATAATTTATACGAAACAGTTGAAACTCCTACAACCCAAATTGCCCACCAAGGAACATAGAGAGACAAATACTGGAGGATCAAGAAGAAGATAACTGCATGAACGGCTGCAGCAGTCATAATGCTTGAACCAGGAGGTAAAGTAACTATGAAACCAGGAACGAGAAGGAAGAACAAATATGCGGTTGTGAAGATATCGTACATTTATACTCTGCGGAGAAAGAACTTAAGGTCAAGTCGCAAGAATAAGTAAATGCCTCTAACAGAACTTCCAAAGGCAGATGAGAATGGTCCAATTGATTACTTGGACGAAGACCCAGAGATTCCTACACAGAAATATTGCGTCGTTTCATTCATCAGTCCTGAGAAAGTGATTAAGCAGAAACAGGAGTTCTTCTTTGAAAAGTTCGTGGAGTGGATGGATTACGAGTGGAAGGTTAAGGGACTTGAAAACTTTATGGCCTTTTTGTCCAAGAAGTATTCCGTCAAGATTGATGATCTTTTGAAGGATGCAAATGATTATGTCAATGTGCGTAAGGAGGAGGTAAAGAAGACTGATATTCACGAGCAGTATCAGATCTTTTTGCTCAAGAATGAGAAGGAACTCCAAGAGATGTACGATAACAAGGTGGAGTTCAGAACCAATATGCGTGGTGTTAAAGTTCGTCGTGCATTTGCAACCGTTGAGGAGACTCAAATGTTTGCTAAGGTTCTTCAGCGTCGTTATCCAAAGGACAACTTGTACATTGGTAAGGTAGGTGCATGGCTTCCTTGGGATCCATCAGAACACTTGATGCCTGAGGTTGAGTATGCTGAGAAGGAGTTGAATGAGTTAATGAGAAAATACAAGGAGAACGAGTCCAATAAAGAGATGTTCTTCGCTGAACAACGTGAAGAGGCTATCAAGGCTCAAAAGGAAGAGAATGAAAGACGCAAGAAGGCCAATGCTGAGGAGAAGGCACTTGAGGATGCCAAGAAGGTATTAGAAGACGCGTCTGCTCCTGTTCATCCAAGTGAGGGAGCACACCGAGATTAAATTATCAACAATTTATAATGAGCGATCTTGTTTTTTTTGAAAAACTTGGGTTTAATCAGGCTTATAAAACTTTATCAGCTGATAAAAGTCGTGATATTGGAGCAGCTGGATTAGAGGCACTTCCTACAATACTTGCAACTCTTGTAAGAGTTACTCATCCATGTGATGTTAAAAAAGTTTTAGAAAAACCACTAGAACTTCTTGTTATTTTTGAACTTTATTTTGAAGTTCCTGGATTTGCTAAAAAGTTTTTTGACAAGACAATTAACTCTCTTGAAGGAACTATACCTGCTGATGTTGAGGTTATGACTGGTGGAGTTAATGATCAACTTGTTCCTAATGCTAATAATCAACTTGCTCTTCCTAATGCTAATAATCAACTTGCTCTTAATGCTAATAATCAAATTGTTCTTGATGGGCAAAATCCTCCAGTTGATCCAGAAGAGGCTGAATTAATGAGACAGGAAAGACTCGCTACTAGAAGAGCAAACTTAGCACGTGCTATGGCAAACGAAACAAATGCAAACGCAGAATTAGTACGAGCACAAGGAAATGTAGAAGTAGCACACCTTCAAGTAAAACATGTTAAAGAAGTAATAAGAGAAATTGATCAAAAAAAGTCATATCTTAGTAAGAAAGCAAAAGATGAATTAAAAGCAATTGCATTTTCACTTATAACCTCAGCTTGCGCTTGTGGATTGATATATTCAGGTAGTGATTTATTTTTAACTATTGGAACTGGATTAACTGCTTCTGCAGCTATGTTACCTGTTGTTGGAGCTGGATTTGCTGGAACTGTAGTAGGCGACACAGGCACTGTTATTGTTAAAAATTTGGTAAATTCAGGAGGCATTGCTCTTAAAACTGTATCTAATACAGCTAAAAGTTATTGGAATTCATTGCTTACTACAGTTGGAGTAGACCCTATTAAAATAAATGATGAACCTCCTGCTAGTCAAAGTTCTAATACTGAATCTATAACTCCTACATTTGGGGAAAGAGTTACAGAAGGATACGAAATATTTAATGAACAGACAACAAATTTAGCAGCTGGTTTTAAGGGAACAGCAGTTAATATTTTAAATAAAGGGATAAATCAAAATGCATTTATAGTTGGTTGTGTTTCTGTATATGTGTTATTTTTTATGATGTTTTATTTGATCTTTATTTCATATCTTAATAAGATTATAGATGCACCTCTTCCACAAGTTCAAAACCTAATTAATGATGTGTTTAAACGTCCAAATATGGATCCAATTATACAAAATAATCAAGGACAACCAGCTATACAAAATGGTAATCCAAGACAACTTTTACGAAATGCTGGAGTAGAAAATCAAGACTTTCAACCACAACAACCACAGCAGAATCAATACCTACAACTTGGTAATCAACCACAAGCTTTGCCAGGAGCATCACGAAATCAACCAGCAAATAGAATTGGAATTAATGCTGATCCTGAAGCTTTTGAATATAAAATAGACGGTGGTTTTACTCGCGTCCGCCGCCTTCCTTCCTTACCCACACTGAGGGCGCCGCGTTTTTCTTCCTCAAAGAAGAAGCGTTATACTCATCGGCGGCGAGCATTGCGGACTGGAAAGGGCGATTATCGGCCCACAAAGACTGGTCGCAAAGTCTGAACGGTGGATGCTCTGAAGCCTTGTACCAAAACACTTGATCTTCTAATCTGTTTGAACTAACGTTATTGCAAATCACTAGACCTTCATAGTTCTCTGTGCATTGGTCCATGAAATCACAGAACATTTCAAAGGTCGGAAACATACCTGCATAATTCTCGTAAATTCTACGACGATTACCTAGGATATTCTCACGAAGAATGAATACAAAATCTACATTAGTTCTTAAATTAGGTGTAATACCTAGAGGATACTGCATGGTGATAATCGTCATCATATCAAGGTGACGACCGTTCATGAATACAAATCGTGTAGATTCTTCATTGATCCACTCTTTTGCAGCATACAAACAGTCATCTAAAATCATAAACGCACGAGGATCAAATGGAGTTCCAGTTGCTTTAGATTTCAAAAATCTCTGTTTAGCTGCGAACTGTCGCTTGATAAAGTTTTGGACTTTTCCAGGTTCATATTTATCATGAATTAATTTAGAAGGAACAAAAGACTGAAAATACTCGTTCACTGCTTCAGTAGGCGAAATGACGAGACCAGCGGGAAAGCAGTCCTGAACATTGAACAGTAAATCACGAGCTAAGAAGGATTTACCTGTATCCTTCTTTCCAATGATCACGATCATAGGACTTTTACGAGAATCCATTCCACATCGGTCTTTGATCATGTCCATGTTGAACTTTTTGAGTTGAAAATTCATCTTGTTCTCCCTGTCGTTTATTTTTTCACATTCATCACCGAGACATTTCATAATGGGAAAAGATTTGAAAACAACTCCCTTGACACTTAAACTTCAACGAATGCCGAAGTTAGATGGAACGCATTGGTCGATGAACTCATTACAACCCTTTTTTCCGTGTCTTGAGAAGCTGTTTAAGACGGATACAATTGCTGGAATTCATGAGTATGGAGTTAAGCTTGGAAATCCAATTGAATCGATTATAGATGGTGATCATGTTAGAGTAGCAGGTCAGACGATTCCTGTTCATCGCAAGACGACCATGATTTTATCACCTTTCAAAACGATGCGAGGAGACTACGGATCGTTTGGAGTTCCTAAACGAACGGATGTTGCGGATGATATGCAAGAACGCATGCAAAGTCCACATACTGCTGCCTATGTAGGAGCAATTACGTCTATTGTTTTATCTGAATCTGGATGCGAACATTTCCCTAAAGTCTATGGTGTCTATGTTGGTCTTTCAGATTCTCATACAATTGATATTTCAGATGACTATGAAGATTTAACTGAGAAATCTTGGTTTGCGGATAAGATTGGAAAGACATTTGAACTTAAACTTAGAACGGCAGGTCATGATGCTGAATTCAGTCATACACGAAGAGCTCGTATTGCGATGGAAACAGCAGATGAGATTCAGTTAGAGGGTGTTGAAGAAATAGATGCAGAAACAGTTTTGACACCTGAAGAGGAAGGATCCGTTGAACCTTATGATATGGCTTCCTCTGAATCTCCTGAACAAGAAGATGATGAATCAGATGAAGACGATGTCTATGAAATTGAATCCTGTGGATGTTCGGATCTATTTGAAGATGAGGATCAGGATAACGAAGATCCAGAACCTTTTGCATGGGCTACTTTCAAGAATGTTCCAGTAGTTACAACTGTGATGGAACAATGTGAAGGTACATTCTACGATCTTCTTAAAGAACATCCTGAATCAGAAAAGCATGTTGCTTGGGTTTCTCAAGTTGTATTTGCTTTAGCGTATGCTCAGCGAAACTTTGGATTCACTCACAATGATCTCCACGGAAACAATGTGATGTATGTAAAGACAACTCAAACTCATTTGATCTACCAACATGGATCTCAACCGTACAAGATTCCTACATTCGGATACCTTATCAAATTAATTGACTTTGATAGAGCCATTGTAAATGTTCGTTTGGCTGGATTGAAAGAGTCCAAACTGTTCATGAGCAGTCAGTTTCAGGAAGATGAAGAAGCAGGAGGACAATACAACATGGAACCGTTTTACAATAATAAACATCCTCACATCAGTGCATCTTCATCCTTTGATTTAGTTCGATTTGCTACATCAGTCTTTTGGGATATGTTTCCCAAAGGACCGAAGGAGGAGACAGATCACCCATTATTTGCTTTGTTTCTGCAGTGGATGAAACAGACTGATGGAACTTCAGTCATGTTCCGCAAAAAGATGGATAATCATGATCGTTACCACGGATTTGATTTGTATAAGGCGATTGTGAGATATTGTGGAGATTCAGCTGTACCTAAGAAGGAAATTGGACGCATGATTCAGTATCGTGCTACACCTTCTGCAGCACAGTTAGGAGATGCATTAATTATTGAAGCTTAAAACTCTGGCTTACCAACAAACATTTCCTGAGCTGCAGATGCAGCAGATGTCACTGTTTCTACAACATCTGAACCTGCTTCAGTTCCCAAAGAATACAATACACCACTCGTTAGAACACCTGAACCTGCTACAATCTTACTTAGATCTGTGTAATCAACCGGCTGGGTTTTTGCACGGCGATCTAAAACATACAATAAAGCAGCCACAATCATGACAGCACCTACAATCATCGCAAGAGTCTGGTATTCCATTTGATTTTCAATGTGGATTGGTTTGGAGGTAGTTAGACGCGCACCCTAAATATCCAACTTCACAACCCCTGTAGGTTGGGCGGCAGGTTCTTCTTCATCATCATCCAACTCAAGCTTCATATCTTCACCAATTGTTAATCTTGGTCTCTCTTCTTCATCATCTTCATTATCGGTCTCAAACTCAACTGTCTCGGATTCACCAAAGCTTAATACTGGTTTAGGAGGTTCAATACTTTCAGCTTTAGGAGGAATGGGTGTATCAGGTCTCTTTTGTCCTTCAGGAAAAGACTTTGCCTGAAAATAGGCCTTGCTAATATCCTTCCATGGAATAAAACTATCCACAACTTCATCCAGAGTTCCACTTAACATAGTTTCAATATCACGACGATTACGTGATTGTTGCTCAGATGAAACATCAATAGTCTTGAACATATACGCATTGGACCAGCACTTGCGAGCAGCTGCCTTGTAAAATGTAAAAATAAACTTGGAAAGCGAAGGACGATCAAACTCAATATTTACATGAGCTTCATCAGATTGTTGAAGAGAAGCAAATGCACGAATATAGCTCACAAACACACCGAGAAGCAAATCTTCCATGTACTCACATTTTGAGACCTTTTCAATACGAGCAACTTCTGCATTGAGAATCTCATCGGTCCACTGAGGAACACGGGTCAAAAGGTTTTGGAATGTTTTGAGTGTTTCACCGGGTTGCTTATTACGAATACATGCAGTCTTTGCGTTGTCATAAATAGACCAAAGACCATCTGCAACATGTGGAATAAGGGTGCGACTCAGATTTTCACGAAGGGATTGTTTTACAAATTCCGAACTCATTTACTTAGACAGAACGATTCGGAGAATGACAATACGGACGCAGATGCCAAAATTTGTTATGATTTTGATGGTTAAGAATGAAGAAAAGATCATTCATCGATGCATGTCTGCGGTTGAAGGTATTGTAGATGCTTATGTAGTCACTGATACAGGATCTACTGATAATACAGTTGAACTTGCTTCTGATTTTTTAGCAACACGAGAAGGAGCTGTTGAAATGTGTACTTGGAAAGATTTTGGACATAACCGAACAATCAGTTTCAAGAATGCTCAAAACTATTGTAAGTCAAAGAATTGGGATCTCAAAGAAACCTATGGTTTGCTTTTAGATGGAGATATGGTATTTGTTCCAGGAAAACTTAAAGAACAACCTCTTGGAGAACTTGGATATACGATTATACAATCTGCTGTAAACTTAGATTATCCAAATACACGTCTTGTCCGAATGGATTATGATTGGGTCTGTCGTGGTGTAACTCATGAATATTGGGATGGTGAGTCAAAACCTCTTTCAAAAGAAATCTGTTACATTGACGATCGTAATGATGGTGGATGTAAAGACAATAAGTTTCCTCGCGATTTAGCCTTACTTCTTAAAGGTGTAGAAGATGAACCTACAAATGTTCGGTATTGGTTTTATTTGGCACAAACCTATCATTCAATGGGAAATTGGGAAAAAGCCATTGAAACCTACAAAAAGCGCATTGAGATGGGTGGCTGGTTTGAAGAAGTTTGGTATTCTCATTATATGATTGCCAAAAGTTATGAAATACTTGAAAATCCAATTCTATTTGAAGAATGGGTTCAGAAAGCGTATGAATTTTATCCTAGACGAGCTGAAGCAATCTATCATCTAGTTAAGTACCTTCGTACTAAAGGAGATCATTTCAAGGCAATGCATTACATTCGGATTGGTAAACAAATTCCACTCTCAAGAGATTCACTTTTTATTGAACGAGATGTATACACTGGACTTTTTGACTATGAAGAAACCATTTGTAGATATTACACACTTGGAACTAAGCGTGAAGCTCTACGAGAATCTATGAAGTATTTGATGTCTAATAAACCATATCCAGATAGTGTGTATGCAAATATGAAGTTTTATATTGAAATTTTAGAAGGCGAATCAATTCCATATCCAGTTCATCGTGATCTATTTGGACCTAATTTTCATCCAGCTCATATTTCAATTTCAACACCTTATCACAACATTCGTTTTGTGAATTACAATTTGAATCATACAAATACAACTTATACTATGAAAGATGGGTGTTATTCAGATCATACACCAGTAATGACTCATAATGCATGTTATAATGAAAATACAAAAGAGATTACATTAATGGATGATCTATCTACCAATCTACCACGAGTTCCAGCACATGTAAAAGGACTAGAAGATGTTCGCTTGTATAGAGATCGTATTGGAGATCTATGTTTTTCAGCTACAGTTGCTGAATATGTACCTTATCATGCAGTAATGCGTGGAAAGTATGATCCAGATACAGGAAAGTATAGAGATTGTATTGTCATGGAATCACCTACTGAATCACGATGTGAAAAGAATTGGTTAGCAATTACAGGCACAGATGATGTGATTTATCATTGGTTTCCTCTACAGATTGGAAAGTATCGCGGGTCAAAGATGGACATTCATACAAGACATCAAACACCTTGGTTCTTCAGACACTTGCGAGGATCTGCTGCTCCTGCTCGAACAAAAAATGAGTTGTGGGCTCTGACGCATTTTGTAATCGGTGAACATCCTAGAAACTATTTTAGCTGTATAGTTGTTTTAGATGACAAATCTTATCATCCAAAGCGTGTTTCAGTTCCATTCCTCTTTCATTCTACACATGTTGAGTTCTCAATGAACATTCGGGTAGAAGGTAAAAATGTGAAATGTATCTATTCAACACTAGATGATAATCCATGTGAGATTACATTTCAAATTAAGGATGAGGATTGGATTCAAGTGTACAGGTGACGCCATGATTCATTGACAACCTTGGATTCAACCAAGAGTGCCTTGATATCATCAGGTGTAATGGACATAGGCAACTTGACTGCCTTGTAGAATGGATAACTCTTTGCAGTCTTCTCATCAGCAATCCTTAGAAGGTTGATGCGAGTGACTAATGTTTCAACAGATCTGATCAGAACACGAACACCTTCTTCTTCATTGGAGTACTCTGAAATCATGAACTTGACTGCTTCATCTGTGATGGTCAGGTCGTTTTCCATATTCAGACGCTTCAGAACTTGAGGCCAAATGTATTGTCCAAGAATGACCTTCTTATCATCAGCCGTGTATCCAGAGCAATTGATGACTTGCATACGATCTTTCAAGATCGGATGAATCTTGGTTTCATCGTTGAAGGAGAATACGAACAGACACTGGCTCAAATCAAAGTCAACCCCTGCAAAGTATCGGTCATGGAAATGAGAGTTCTGTGATCGATCTGTCAAGTGAATGAGCATTGAAATGATCTCTTCGCCATGTGCTGTTGTAGAGACCTTATCCAACTCATCAAAGTAGATCACTGGATTCATGCATCGTGCGGACATCACTGCATCCGCAATACGGCCCCAAGTGGCTCCTTCGTAAGTATATGAATGACCTACAAAGTTTGCAGAATCGGATGCACCACCGAGTGAGAAGAACTCAAATGGACGCTTCAACACTTCAGCAACTCCATGTCTTGCAAAGGAGGTCTTACCTACACCCATAGGACCCTTGAGAGCAATCACATTTCCAACAGAGGTTGGATTTGCGATCCATTGAGCCACGATCTGCATGATCTGTGCCTTGGCAGCATTCATTCCGTAGACTGCATTGTCCATTGTGACCTGAGTATCTGCTAAGAACTTTGAACATCCTGCTCGGTCTTCAGAGAACTTGACTGGAAGAGGAACAATCTTTCCAAATGGAATACGAATGAATCCATCCACCCAAGTCTTAAGTTTATGAACTTCTCCACCATCTGCATCCATCTCATTTAGTATATCAATTTTACGAATGACCGATGCCTTAAGTTGATCTGAAATTGGAAGTTCAAGTACTCTGAATTTGTAAGGAACTTCACCATCAGAGACTAACTTTGCAAGACCTTTCATCTTTTCGTTCAGCTTTCGCTTCTTAGATTTGGAAAGATCTTCAAAGTAATCCTCTTCTTCTTCATTGAGGGCTAAAGCTGGTTCTTCGGGATCTTCACGACCCTTGCGATGTCTTCCTCCACGATGTGCTGGTGACATACCCTTTTCAGGACGAACATACTTATCCATCAAGTGTGCAATGAAGTCTTCTTCCTCTTCCTCGGATTCATAATCACTTTGTTCATCAATGTCTACTCGGCCTTTGCCTTTACCTCCTGCAAACTGATGAATATGAAGCTTGACTGAGACTTTTGCACCTTTTGGAAGCTTGAGAGTGGATTCTTCTTCATCTTCAGATTCGTCTTCGTCTTCAGATTCATCTTCGGACTCGTCTTCATCTTCGTCTTCATCTTCGTCGCTTTCATATTCGGGTTCATCTTCATCTTCTGGAATATAGTCTGAATCATCTTGGTCTTCCTCCTCCTTTTTGGTCTTAAGGGTATCGTCATCTACCCATACGACGGGAGTCTTCCGAGCACGAAAATTGTATCGCTTAGGAGGCATTCTTGATGCTTCCTAATATTAAAAACAAAGTCACATCCATTTTTAATGGAGGACATCGCGAAAATGGTAAAAGACCTAGAGTCCGAGAACAATAAGATCGCTGCAAAGGATCCAGGAACTGTAACTAGCCTCGCCGTCGTCAAAAATTTTCTTAAAACCCATCGGGTTCTCTGCTACGGAGGAACTGCCATCAACAATCTATTACCTAAGGAAGATCAATTTTATAATCCTGAAGAAGATGTCCCTGATTATGACTTTTTTAGTAAGACTCCACAGGCTCATTCGGTCATTATTGCAAATAAACTTAGAGCTGAAGGCATTACATCCGTTGAAGTCAAGCCGGGTATGCACTTAGGAACTTTTAAGGTCTTTTCAGATTTTACAGGTGTTGCTGATATCACACAGTTAGATGATGAAATTTTTGATCGTCTTTGGGAACAAGCAGAAACTCGTGCTGGAATTCACTATGTTCCAGTGAATTTCTTGAGAATGTCCATGTATCTTGAACTGAGTCGTCCTCACGGTGATGTATCTCGTTGGGAAAAGGTCTATTCTCGGTTACAACTTTTAAATAAAGCTCATCCTACTACATGTAATAAAAACATCACAAAGCAGCGTGAAGAACTTACAGATGAACAACAAAAAGGTGTTCTTAAACTTTTAAAAAATGAGCCAGTTGTTTTACTGAGTGTGAGTGCTGCTGAAATTCATTTAGGTAAAAACTGGACCACACCCATTGGTCTTTTGGCTGAACGCGAAACCATTGAACGATTAACAAAGGGTGAAAAAGTAGAAGTCAATGAAGAGAATGATATTCTTCCGCGCAGAACCTATGTTATGAATGAAGATGGTACAAAGTCATTGTTTAGATTCTATGAGACCACTGCATGTCATAGCTATCATGAGATGGAAAATGGAGTTCGTGTTGCGAGTATTCCTACAGCTCTTCAGTTTTTCTTCGCATACCTCTATTCAGGGGCACAAGAAGAGAATGTTGCAAGTGTTCTTTGTATTGCTCAGAGATTGGTAGATGTTGCAAATTCTAAAGCTAAACGACGATTTGAGATATTGACTCCAAAGGAATGTATTGGAGTTCAAGAAAGTTTTGTTGAAATGAAACGTAGTAAGGCTGAATTATTTGAAGAACTTGGTAAAGATAGATCATCTAAAAAGTTTTTAGAGAACTTTTTCACATATAATCCAGACGATGCAACTTCAAAAAAGAAAGTCAAATCAGCTCTTAAAAAGTTAAAAACTAGTTCCGAAAAGAAAGACCAGTAAGAGGTTGATAAGGCAATCCTACACAAGTCTCACAACCCTCTTTACGACTCTGTAAAAACTGAAGAAACGAGTCATATCCAGTTGGAGCACGATTACGAAGTGCTGTAGGTGCTGTTGAATTAAACATCCTATAGACTCCTTGAACGCGAAGACGTGCAGTTATATCTGAAGTATTTTGAAGACGCATGGATTGAACTCCAGATAAACTACTACTATTTTGACCTCCTGCACTCATTACAACCTACCAAGAATTAAGTTTAAGTACGGCCAATATACCAGCTCAAATCATAATATTGAGGACCTGAAGGTGGAACACTTAAATCATTCTTAGGAACGTTCTCTGTCAATGCAGCCACTTCGCTTGCTGACAAAGATCGTGGTGTATATTGAAGATTTGATAAAACACCATCCCATCCAGCTGCAGAATTAGATCCCATTGTAATCTTTTCATCATTTTGCTTTGGAAGTTGAAGAAGTGTGTGATGTTGACGAACTACACCATTAATATAAATATCTACTGAATCTTGATCAACTACAATCGCAAAGTGAATCCATTTATTTGCAGTAATATTTGAAATCAATATTGTTTCAGGAGTATCTGCATAAGTTTTGATAACAACTAAAATAGAATTAGAGGTTGTATCTAAATACAGACCCGGGCAATCTCCTTTTGTAAAAATCAGTCGTTTTTGTCCGTAGTTATATGTGAAATCTTTCATAAGAATCCAACCAGTATAGGTGAATGTAGCACCTTCTTTTTGGTTAAACGAACGGCCTAACTTATCACCTGGAACAACTTTTAGCTCCTTTCCTGAAAGAGATCCAGTCAATATATCGATGGCATCAGTTGATTCTTTATATGCGAATACTCGCCAAAGAATCAATCCAATAAGAATTACAGCAACAATAATTGCAAAAATTGTAAATGTACTCATTACACTTTACTTAGAAACAAACCCTCTAGCACTTAGACGAAGTCCACCCGTTGTATTTCCTGATTCATTTGTAGAAAGCACTGCACCGCCATCAAGCCATACCATTTTTAACATAGTTTGGTAGTTTGTCTTTCGCTGCATCTCTGCAGTTTCTGGTGAAACAGTTCGACCTCCTAAGTTATAAATATAATGAATTCTAGATGGATCTGATCTATACTCGCTCTGAAGATTCTTTGACTTTGCTAATCGGATAGTCCAATCTAGATCTTCTCCACGAATAGCATTTCCAAATGTAAATAATTTTCCAATATCAGATAACATAACATTAAGATGATTTGGTGGACGTAAAAATACATCTCCTTCGCACATAGGTTTATCCAAAGTATTCTCAATGCTATGCGTGAATGTATATTGATTCATCTGACCTCTGAGACGACATACATGGTAGTTTCCTTGGATTGTTGCAAGGGCATCTTCAAAATACGCATCTGTTAACAAATCATCATCATCAACAAAGGACATGTATTTTCCTTTTACGCTTGATAGAAGCTCTTGACGCTTAGTTCCAATTTTCTTTTCACGATTATCAAATGAAAGACGAATTTCAATTTTGAGAAAAGGACAAATGCGTTTTCTTCTTTCTTCAATAGATTCAAGTAAGATATACAGTCGACTTTCACGACCTGTAATTGTAGGAATCATAATTGTCCAGTCATAGTCATACTTTTTGCGTGAAATATAAGTCATTAAATCTGTATACCAAAATGAGTTATTTCTCATATAAAGTGCATCATTTCTTTGTGGAAATCCAGTTCCAGGATGTTCATGTTTAATCAACATATAAGGTATATATGTACATTTAGAGGCTAAAGGACCATTGCATAAATCTGTAAATTCTGTATCACAAAAGAGACTCTTATAAACAGGGTGATAGATATATCCAAAAGAGTCATACATTTTTCGTCCCATGATTGAAATTGTATTTAACTTATTACCCTGTGTTCCATCATTCACCCACAAAATACCATCTGTATCAGCAAAATTTGCAATCATATGAGATCTCAACACATCATCATATCCTTTAACTTTTGGTACCATATCATCAGATACAATTATAATCATATCCCAAGACCAAGGTATATCCGTAATATTTGCATTGACTGCCTCAATCTTGTTCGTGCTATTACCGTAATAAATTTCAGACCAAGAAACTTGATGTGTTATATTTTTAATTTGATGTTGAACAGATCCTTCTAACATAGATGGATCATCCTGATCACATGAAATACATACTCCAAGGAGATCAGGGCGATTTGCTAAAGTTACATATTGATTTAAAACACGGATAAACTGAGCAGGTCTAGAGCGTGTTGGACATTTAAGAAGAATTCGCATTATGCTTTAGAGAGATGAACTTTGAACAACTTTACCCGATTTGTCTTTGATGATAAATGTATAACCGAAGATACTGAATCCCTTATCTGCTGAGCTATCAGATGAAGGCTGTGCGAATGACGCACAGTTAGTTCCTAGTGCAAAGAATGCAGCTGCATCTGTTGGACCTAACATCTTAGGATATGCATGAACATTACAGACTGATCCAGAGAACCCTTGATTTGCTCCAACTAGAATGTCACCCGCCGCTGGACGAGGAACACCAGGTAGAACACATGACTTCACTAACTTACCGTTAATGTATATATCGAGATTGCGTTGAAATACAGTGACAGACACAGCGAACCATGTTTGAAGAGGAACATTCTCAACAGTGCAAGTATATGAATCTCCCGAAGCAGATCCACTGTTTGAAGGAGCAGGTGAACTAGAAGATCCAGCTCCAGAACTTCCAGGAAAGATTGATACAGTCACATTCAAACTATTGTCAGTTTCATGAAGGGAAATATCGGGATTTCTAAAGGTTGCATTTGTGGAATCCTTTCGGAACAAAATGCTCTTCTTCTTACCAAACTGATAGTCCCAATCCTTGATATACATCCAAAACTGAACGCCATTATCCGCTCCTTGAGTGATTGGTATATTCGCTGCTGGAATTGTAGTTAATGTTTTACCATCAAGTGGTAGTGGAGCTTGATCAGGGGTAGTAGGAGTTCCTGTAACACTTACACCAGGCTTTCCGTTAGCTGCAGCAACTGCATTGTAGATCAAAATAGCTGAGAAGATAATCAATCCAACACCTATAAGAACTACAAGAATTTTAGCCCACCAACTCATTGAACTAAATCCAGAACCTGCAGAGTTTACTGATGAAGTCAATGACGGTGTTGTTGATGTAGACCCTAATAGAGACGGACCCGGAGTTGGACCATACAATGAAGGCGTAGGTTTAGACGAGAACAATCCCATTTATGTATCACTTACAAAGGAAAGTGTCTTAAGACACAATGGAAAAACGAATAGGACCACCGCCAAAATTACAGACAGTAATGTATTGTAACAACTGTGGAGCCAAAGGTCATTTATTTAGGTCATGTAACGATCCAGTATTGTCCTGTGGAATTATCCTAGTTGATACTCCATCTCTTCCAATAAAACCGCCAGATACGCGGCTAATCATGATACGACGAAAAGATAGTATGAGTTTTGCAGAGTTTATGCGTGGAAAGTATGATATTGATGACAAAGACTACATTGGAAAACTGATTGGAAATATGACAATCGCAGAACAGGCTACAATTGCGTGTCTACCATTTGATATGGCTTGGAGGGTTGCGTGGGGAGACGACAGCAGCGGAAATGACTATGTACAATCACAAGTTAAATATGACAAGCTAAATTTGAAAGAACTAGTTACCGAGTTTCCATCTAAATATTACGAACCTGAATGGGGATTTCCAAAGGGAAGAAGAATCCGAGGAGAATCGGATGTTGACTGTGCGATCCGTGAATTTTGGGAAGAGACAAATATTTCAAGAGATGCCTATGTAGTACTAAAGAACATTCGGTTAGAAGAAACTTTTGAAGGATTAAATGGTATCACATATCGTCATATCTATTTTGTGGGTTTACTAAAACATCCTGAAATGGTAAATCTCACACAGCGATTCACTCCAATGCAACGCCGAGAGATCTCAGCAATTGCATGGAAGAGTTTTGAAGAATGTGATTATCTTGTACGACCTCATCATGTTCAAAGGAAACGCATGATTGAAGAATTGAGATCTGTGATTGATACATTTGAAACTATCTAAACATCCAGTGGAGAGATACATAATGCTTACCATTATCACACCCTGTTGTCGTCCAAACAATCTTCATAAACTTTTTAGTTCAATTAACTTTACCTATGTGAACCGATGGCTGATTGTTCATGATACCACTCATACCAATGGTGTTTTCAATGAAGTCTTCAATCACCCGAAGATTGTTGAGTTTGGAGTTTCAGGTGGTATCTCTGGAAATCCACAACGCAACGCTGCAATAAATCAAGTCAAGTCAGGTCTTATCTATTTTTTAGATGACGATAACATTATTCATCCTAACTTTTGGGAATTAGTTCCACGCTTGAACATTAGATATTTCTATACATTTGACCAGCAACGATGGGATGAATTTGTAGGAACACCAGGTGATATTTTCAAAGGAGACACTCCACGCTTACAAAGGATTGATACAGCTCAATACATTGTTCCATTCTATATGTGTGGAATTTGGAAAGAAGATGACTATAAAGCTGATGGACTTTTTATTGAAGACATTTATAACAACAACAAAGTCAGTCATATCTACATCCCTGAAGTCGCATGCTATTACAACTATTTGCGACGCCCTACGACGTAAATCTAAATCCAGCTAAATAAACCGTCATACAGTACGCGACTACACTAATCACAAAGACCCACCACCACAAAGGAAATACAGTGGCTTCACGTTCAGTTGCTCCAAATGGACGAATCCTTCCTTCACGCCCAAAGGCGACGGACGGTTTCAAATAGAGGAATGTAGCCATTAAAAAGAGATAGATAGTCACCATCCACATACGATGGTTTCGTCGGGTTAAATCCATTGTATCAAGCACCGTAAAAAGTTCCGCGACAAACACAATGATGGCTTCACAGGCATTCGTCCTTCCTAACCGAAAGGCCTTTTCAGACGCGATCACACGAATGTTCATTAAATCAGACTACCGATCCAAGGACAAAGACCCATTGGACGAAGAGGATAAGAATATTGACCTTTGTTTGCAGAGAACTGGAACTGGACGAGAATTGTTCCCTTATCAAAAGATCATTCGCGACTATTTGAAGATTGAAACACCTTATAGAGGATTGTTAGTCTATCATGGATTAGGATCTGGTAAAACATGTTCAGCTATTGCAGTTGCTGAGTCTCTTCTAAGTACCAGTAAAGTGTATGTTATGTTACCTGCATCTCTCGAACCAAACTTTCGCGAAGAACTACAGAAATGTGGTGATCCAATCTATGCTGTGGAAAATCACTGGACTACACGCACATTAACTGAGGAAGTCAGAGCTGAAGGAAAGCGACTAGGTATTTCAGATAAGTTTATGGATAAATATAACCAGATTTACATTACAACTCCTAGTCAGACACCCAACTTTGAAAGCTTTTCAGTTCAAGATAAGAAAGCAATTCGTGAGCAAATCAAGGATGTTCTTGAACAGCGTTTCAACTTTATCCGTTACAATGGTCTTTCAACCTCAAACATTGATGAATACATCAAAGATGGAATGTATGACGATTCTGTTGTAATTGTGGATGAAGCTCATAACTTGATTTCACGAGTGATTAATGAATCTCAAATTACTGGAAAACTCTATGAAAAACTGTACAATGCAAAGCGATGTAAGATTGTATTGTTATCTGGAACTCCTATTATCAATTCACCTAATGAAATTTCATTCATGATGAATCTTATTCGCGGACCTATTGAACGAATCACTTTACCTTTCAAAACCATTCCAACATGGGATGAAGAACGAATTACTAAAGCATTTCGTGCAATTCCTGAAGTGGATACGATTGAGTTCAATGCGTTGAAAAAGTATGTAATGATTACACGAAATCCTCCTCAATTTCGTTCAACCTATAATGGAGATGGAGATCGAGTTGCTGTTCAGTATATGAAGGATTTGCCATTTATTCCTCAGCCTTCAGATTGGGTTGCTTCCATCAAGTCAAAAGTAGAAACTGATGTAGGTGGAGGTGAAATTGCAGTAGAGCGTGTCACTACTGAACAACTTCAATGTCTTCCAACTGATTATGAAGAATTTGCAGGGTTGTTTCTAGATGGATTGAATATCAAAAATCCAATGTTGTTTCGTCGTCGTATTCAAGGATTAGTTTCGTATTTCAAAGGTGCAGATGAACGCTTACTTCCACGAAGGATTGACATGGACAAAACACTTGAGAAAGTTCCCATGTCCGATGAGCAGTTTATACGCTATCTTGAAGTGCGTTGGATTGAAATGAAGATTGATTCACGAAAAGGTCGTAGTAAATTAGATGAGGATTTGAGTACCTTCCGTGTTCCTACACGTCTTGTGTGTGATTATGCACTTCCTCCTGAGTTAGCTATCAAAGAACCCTCAGATGAAGCTCCATCCGAGAAAAAGAAACCTCAAAAAGAAGCAGCGGATGTTGTTATAGCAAAACTTAAGGCTTCTCCTCAACGCTATTTATCTGAGAAAGCGTTGGAAACCTTCAGCCCTAAGATGCTACGAATTTTGAAAAATATCAAGGCATCACTTGGAAACAATCAGTTCGTGTATTCTCAGTATCGTTCATTGGAAGGATTAGGTATTTTGTCTGCAGTGTTAGATTCTGCTGGATGGCAACCTTATAAACTAACTCGCGAAGCTAATCAATGGATTGAAGACCCTGAGATGTTAGATGATCGTCCTGCATATACATTTTATACAGGCGAAGAGAAGGCAGAAGAGCGAGATTTGACTCGTCAGATTTTCAATGGTGTGTATTCCAAGAATTTCCCTGCATCTTTAAAGGAAAGTGTTGAAAAGAGGCCTAAAAAGATACTTCAATTGCTAATGGCCTCAGCTTCAGGTGCTGAAGGTATTACTTTGAACAATGTGAGACATGTTCATATTATGGAACCTCACTGGACTCCAGCAAGACATGATCAAGTTATAGGTCGTGCAATGCGTATTTGTTCTCATGCAACATTGCCATTGGAAGAACGAACTGTCAAGGTCAATTTCTATCTCTCTGTGTTTACTGAGAACCAAATGAAATCGGCTGAATATCCTAACATTGTTGCGATTCGTCGTAATGATATGGTGATCAAACGATATGAAGGAGATCCAGTTGAAACGTTCATGTCTACAGATGAATACCTTTACGAAACGGCTTTCGAAAAGGAACGCATTGGACAGCGCATGTCGTTATTGTTAAAAGAATCTGCGATTGATTGTGAAATTCACCGAAAGCTTCATGCTCGTGAGCGTCCAGTGGTTTCTTGTATGCGTTTTGATTCAACTTCAACTGGAGAAGATTTAGCGTTCAGACCCAATATCAAAAATGAAGATACCGATGCAACGGTTCTGCGCAATACCTCTAAGAAACATCGTCGTCTTCAAAAGGTATTAGTCAAAGGAATTTCGCTGATCATTGATCCTGATTCAAAGGAAGTCTTTGATGGACCTGCATGGGATGATAATGAACGTTTACTGAGAATGGGTGAGTTAGTTTCACCTACTTCGATACGATTTCTGACTTAACATCCTCCAACCATGAAGCACACACTTCTTTCCAAGTCTTGAACTTGTAGTTTGAAGCTGCTTTCTTGAGGTCTGGAAGAGTATCAATCATAGTTTGCATTGTATTTGCAATATCAACGTAACTGAAGTTAGGTGCCCATGATCCAAGAGGCATTGTTCCGGAGAAATAGATGCGTTCTCCTGGTTTGACAAATCCAGCAACTGTTTCATCCATGAATGATCGATAGGTTCCAATATCAGTCACAAGCTGAGGAGCTCCAGTATATAAGTGTTCAATCTGACAGAGTCCGAATCCTTCACCATCTGAAGTGTTCACACCTATGTCTGATGCATTATAAAGTTCATTGATTGCTGAATCAGGAAGAGGTTTTGAAGCTGTATCTACCAACATCAATCGTTTTGCATAGTCAGAAGGGTTAAGACCACGTCGTTGAAGTTCCATTGTGAAAATACGATTGATATCATGATAAGCACCTTGTTGTGCATTAAGACCTGTGACTACCATGTAATAGTAAGGCTTCTTTGGATCACGAGTAATCAGTTCAGCAAATCCCATCACTGATAGATCATGTCTCTTGCGATGACTATTGCGATTTACATTGATCATTAAGACTGCATCCGATGGAAGACCCATTGAAGTTCGAACTGCATTACGGACTCCATCTGGAATCTTAGAAAATAAAGTTGTATCCACTGCGTTCTCAAGAACGCGAATGTCTGAGAATGAGCCATACTTTGAATAGATCTCTGCCCAATACGGTGTAAAGCAATAAATACGATGTGCATGTTTATTCATACTTTCAATGAGTGGAGGAATAATACCTTCATAGACTTGATCAATATATAACCAAAGCTTATAGGTTGACTTCTCTTTGTCAAACTTCATAGATTCAATAAACCGATGGATAATCAAAGGATCATTATAAATCATCACAATATCTGGATTGACCATCTCCAAATACTCATGGATCTTGTTGAATCCAAATCCATCTTCCTTTGGATCTTCATTAGCAACTGCATCGTAAGAGATAACACCTTTAGGAACTGTTCTTATATTTGAATGTGATGGATGTCTCTGAAATCCAAAGTGATAAGTTTTTACCTCAGGAGCAAGTGTTGCCAATTGTCCAAGAAGGTTGTAGACTACCTTAGAATATCCTGTAGTCTGGTCTACGTGAGTGCTAATAAGTACAAATCTCATTATACTGATAGTCTTTTCTCTCCGTAAATCACAAATGCAAGTTAACTCAGCACAAGATTATTTGACAAATCAGAAGCGCAAGATTATTGCGAGGTCATTATCTGGAGCTCCTCCACCTCAGAAGAGACGTACTAATACTATGTACATTGGTGTACTTGCAAATGAAGCTCAGCAATACACTCGCTTTGTTGGTGGTGTAGGTATCAATACAGTGGGTCCAGCTGTATTAGGAAAAACATACACCTCAGACTGTTGTGTTCCTGCAAACTCTGCGACTACGACCTATTTAGTCTAATCTCATACTAACACAATATGCCAGGGGGTCTACTTCAACTTGCTGCAATTGGAGCCCAGAATGAATTAATTAACGGGAATCCGTCTATGACGCATTTCAGAGCAGTTTATCGGCGACACACAAACTTTGCTATGGAATCAATCCGAATGACTTTTAGTAGCTCTAATTTGGAGTTTGCCCAGACAACTAAACGAACAATTTCGTGTCGGATTGATCGCTATGCACAGATGCTACACGATACCTATTTGGTTTTGACTCTACCTGATATTTGGTCTCCTCTTTATTATTTAGGTGTAAGTGCTCCTCCTACTGGATATGATCCTCGTTCAAACTCAATTGGTTACGAGTTTAAGTGGATTGAAAATATTGGATATAATTTGATTGATAGCGTTGAAATTACTGCAAATGGACAAGTTCTTCAGCGTCTTACAGGTGAATGGTTGAAGTTCTATTCATATTTAACACATGATCCAAACAAGCGAAAATTAGTAGATGAAATGGTAGGAAATATTGTTGAACTTAATGACCCTGCAAATGCTTATGACCGACTCAATCAGTACCCACATGCAATCACTCCACTGAACTTTCCAGGAGGAATTCCTAATACTAAGACGCCTGAACCTTCTATTCGTTCACGACAATTAGTGATTCCACTTCATTTTTGGTTTTGTGAAAATCCAGGTATGGCTCTCCCATTAGTATCTATGCAAAACTCTGATATCGCAATTAATGTTACATTTCGTCCTTTGAATGAACTATATACAGTTATTGATGTGAATCCATTATCTTCAACTTATGGTCAGCGTATTCGTCCTACTATAAATGATTTTGCGATTGGACGATTTATGTCTCCGCCTACATTGACTGGTGTACAATCTAACCCAGCATTAACTACCTTTTTTCCAGATCCTTATTTGGAAGGAAACTTCATCTATTTGACTGAGATGGAAATGGCTCAGCTGGCAACTGCAGATCAGACATTCCTAGTGAAGACTGTAACATTTGTAAATAATCCAGGTCAATATGGTGGAAATTCAGATATTGAGATTCCATTTTTCAATTTAGTCACACGCCTTGTATGGTCAGCTCAGAGATCCGATAAAATTTTGACAAATGACTGGGATAACTATACTAACTGGAATGATCCAAAAAGGGCTCCTTTTACAACCATTGGAACAACAAATGATATTTATTCTTCAGCAATATACTCTACACAAACTCAAACCTATTTGTATTCAAGTGGTCAGTTACAAATTACATCAGTCTATCCTCGTGATGCGTTGACTCAAGGACAACTTCTATTGGATGGTAAGGAACGATTTTCACTGAAACCTAGTTCTTACTTCTCGCTTATACAGATGTATAAACACACCACTGGAAATGCACCCGAGATTCCAGGAGTTTACATGTATTCTTTTGCTCTCAACAATGATCTATATCAACCCAGTGGAGCCATTAACGGTAGTATGTTCAATAAAGTAGCCTTGCGATTAACATTACAACAACCTCTTCCAACAGCTGCAGGAGTTGCTACGCAAGAAACAGTTTGCGTATTAAAATCAACTGTATTTTCACCAAATCCAGTGATTGTTACAGCTGCTCAGAGAGCTTTAACAAATCCAGATGGAACTTTATTGTATCCTCCAGATACGATCGTAACAGTAGTTCGCAATACAAATGGAGACAATGTAATTTTTGCTTACACTTATAATTTAGGCGTCTACGTTGAATCTATAAATTTCTTGAGAATCGTTAGTGGTCTTGCGAATTTCGTGTTTGCTAACTAACAATGAGTATTGTAATTCAACAAGCTACGTGGGGTGATGAAAATGCCGCAACTGACATTACAAAATCAATGCAAGAGAAAGCCAAACAAGGATATCTAGATCTGGTCGCAGATAATAAACTTGTGCCCGCTCTTGATTTACTATCAGGTGACAAAGAGGTTGTATTGACGGATGATGAGAAGGCTGAAATCAAGAAAAAGGCAATTGAAGTTTGTGGTTCTGCTTCGGATGAGAAATGTATCAATTTCAATAAAAATCAGTTTGAGTCCAGTTTACTTCAAAAGAAAGTAGCTGAGAAACAGTCTTCTGCTAACATTATTACAGGACGTCGATTAACATTAACTTATAAAGATCAAGCAACTGGACGTTCCCAAACAGTCGCTATTCCCGATGGACAAAAGGTTATAGCAGGTAAGAAACCTGAGTTTGCTGGACCCGATTTGTCAGGGTTAACACCTTCAAGTACAATCTTAGGTGCACTTGGATATGTAGGTCAGTTTATGTTAACAATGCTTTGGGTCTTTAGTATTGCTGTTACCTATCATTTATTGATTATTACAGGAAACACAATTACTGCTTATATTTTGACCGCAGTTTCAATTGTAGTTCCATATTCAGGCTTATTGCTCACTCCAATTGCATTGGCATATTTCAAGTATAGAGATACTAAGGCCTCTGCTCCAAAAGTTGTTCCTAGTTAAGAGTAATGTTTCATCTCACGTGGATCTCAGCTGGAGTCATCGTAGGTATGTTAATCGCATGTATTATCATTCCGCCTACCCGAAAAGAGGTCGCCGTCCCTACACCACATGATAACGATATCTTTCATACAGATACAGGATGTGTTCGAACAAATGCTATTGAAGTTCCATGTGGAGTTGAAGCAGACTCATTCAATCTACTCGCAAGTCTCAGCAATAAGTAATGATTAACATCACAAGAGCAATTGAAAATGCAGGTCCCTTCTTTTCATTTGTTATCGGTCTTGGTATTTCGGTATTGATATTCCATCGCAACTATGCGACCTATCGTATTTTAGGTGTTCCTTTAGAAGAGATAGATTCAAAAACAGTGAAGGTTGATGGAAAGTGTTACAAATATCGCGTGGAAGATGCAACGTGTGAAATCCCGTCTCCTTCATAAACAATGGACGACCAAACTTCACTTGACGCCCTCCTCCCTTCTCCTCAGATGCCTCAATCAATGCCTCCAATGGCAGGTGTATCTGGTTCAGATCACATTCAGAGAACCCATATGGTCCCTTCTTTCAAGCCAAGTCTACCAATGATGCGATTGATGTGGGCTAACTTGACATTGTATGTTTCATTCTTTTTGGCTACTGTAGCTTTATCTATGTCGGCTCCCCGTGATTTGTTGCTTCGATACATTCCTAATGCATATACTTCTGGAGGTGTTGTCTCTTGGCAAGGAGCAGGTGCTTTAGGAGCTGCTGCTGTAGTTGTGTCACATTTGTTGAATGTATTTCTACTTAGTTTTCTAGGATAAAATGGAAGACATTTAGGCAGAACGAATTAATTCATACAAAATGACACCTATTCTCTCTGATCAAGATATCAACGATTTAATAAACTTGCGAAACCAACAAGGTAAAATAGAGTTTTCAATCTATTTGAACTCTCTTTTAATGGATGCCGCTCGTAAACGAAATATTAAAGAATCATTTGTAGAGTGTTTAGAAGCGAGGATTGATCCTCAAATTGAACTCTGTACTTTGGATGGTACAATAAAGTTTCGTTCAATCAAGTTTGATACTGAAAGTGTTTTGAATGAATATTCACTTCTTGAACAACTTGAAAAGTATTGTGGTAAATACATTCAAGCATACTATTACGGTTCTGAAAACAATAGACTTAAAATTGCTTTAAAGTTTGCTCCTCCTCAATCAGAAATAACTCCTGAAACACCATTCTCAGATCCAATCTGGGACAGACGCTTAGAAAAGGAGACGAGCTGGTAAACATTTTTTTGACTACAAACTATAATGCAGATTAGGAACGCGAATCCGATCGCAGTCGATCTTCAAAACATCTATATATCTAATTTTGATTCTTATCGTGCCGATGATACTCCGGAGTTTAATCACGCTATCTTGAAGCTTGGTACAGATTCAAATTCCAGTTTACTTACAGGTCAAACAGAATTTGGGTTTCAAGATGGAGCTGCTAATCAGGCTACATTTAATAAACCTATAGATGTTGTATCCTATCGTGGAACCCTGTATGTACTTGACCGAGGAAATAATGCGATTCGTAAAGTGGACGCTCAAGGAAACGTAACTACATTTGCGAGTGCGACTGAAGGACGTGGATTTAA
>Ga0164295_10000340_pt1 | contig 39776 bp, 30 predicted proteins | sample GEODES006metaG_FD_111798 | JGI IMG/M metagenome (GOLD analysis project Ga0164295, IMG submission 111798) | Oligotrophic lake water microbial communities from Sparkling Lake, Wisconsin, USA - GEODES006 metaG | ecosystem: Environmental > Aquatic > Freshwater > Lake | place: USA: Sparkling Lake...
GAGAGCGGCTTGAACGCCCCCGCCCCGCCGAGTTGGTACTCCAGAACTCCGCGGACTCGAGCGCGCAGGCGCAACTGAGCGTTGACCGTCGAAGCGGTCGTCGTGGTCGATGCCGGCGTGCCGTCGCTCGCCAGCGCGCTCACATCCGCCTTGTCGCCTTGGCAGTTGGACAACGTGACGGTCCACGGCCCACCCCCTGAAAATGACAGGCGCGCGACCTCGACTGGCGTGGTCGCCGTCGGCGCCTTCAGCGTCACAGACAGCGCATCGCCCGGCTTCTCGGGCGTGAGGGTGAGCGTCCCCGTCGCACCTGCGGCGAGGTCAAGCGGCTGAGCCCCGAAGGCAGCCGTGAGCGGCGACGTGCACTGGTTCGTCACGCTCGCTTCAATCGGGGCGACCGTCGCCCCCTTACCCTTCTTGACCTGAGGGGCCGCCGAAGCAGCGCTGATCATCGAGCAAGTGGCGAACAGGAAAAGAGCGACTGAGCGCTTCATCGCGGGGTGTCTCCATCGGGCGTGGTCTGCGCGAAGGACGCAGCAAGGCGCCCGGATATTTACGAAGCCTGCTCGGATTGTCGACGGCTCACCCCACAAAGCGGCGCGGTCGACTCGGGGCAGTGACGGGACGTGGCCTTATTCGCGGCGCGGTCCTCGCGGAAAGCGAGGCGTCGTGGGATCCGGCTCGTCGCTCCCCTCGCTCCAGAAGTCGGCGCCCTGAGGCGCTTCGCCCGTTTGGCGGGCGGCGCGCTGCGCGGGGGGCACGGCCAGCTCGGCGGGGTCCTTCGTCACGGTGACCACCCGCGTGGGCGTGCGCAGAGGCGACAGCGCCTGCGGCGGCGTGGAGGGCCGCGGGCCACCGAAGATCGGCTGCGCGCCAGGGACCGGCATCGACGCCGCGCGCTCCACCAAGCGACTGCGGCGCTGTGGGCTGCCCATGCCTGTGGTCAGCGGGCCGAGCGCAGCGGGCGTCGCCGGCGTCGGCGTCGGCGTGGGTACAGCCGCGAAAATCGGCGCGCTCGGGGGCGCGACGCTCGACGGCAGCGGGCGCGCAGGCGGGAGCGTACTCACAGGGGGCGGCGCGGACGCGGCCTCCGCGCGCTCGACCACGACGTTGGGCGCCGTGTCATGCTGCGCGCGCTGGCTCGCCTCTTGGATCGCTGCGTACTGAGGCGCGACCGTGTCGAAGCCCGTCGCGACGACCGTCACCCGGATCTCGTCCCCCATCGACTCATCGATCGTGGTGCCGAAGATCAGGTTCAGGTCGCCATGCGCCTCTTGGCGAACGATCTCCGCCGCGTTCGAGACCTCGTTGAGACCCATGCTCGAGCTGCCCTTGAAGTGCAGGAGCACGCCGCGGGCCCCCTCGATCTTCACGTTGTCGAGCAACGGGCTCGAGATGGCCTGCTGCACCGCCTCGAAGGCGCGCCTCGGGCCGCGCCCGACCCCTGTGCCCATGAGTGCGACGCCACGCAGGGAGAGAATGGTCCGCACGTCGGCGAAGTCGACGTTGATGAGGCCCGGATCTCGGATGAGCAGGCTCATGCCGGCCACCGCATTGAAGAGCACTTGGTCAGCCGCCTTGAACGCGTCGAGCAGCCCCGTGTTGTCGGGCAGCACAGAGAGCAGACGCTGATTCGGCACGACGATCAGGGAGTCGACGTGCGCCGCCAGCTCTTGCAGTCCCGCGTCCGCGTTGCGTCCGCGCTGCCGTCCCTCGAAGTCGAACGGGCGCGTGACGACGCCCACGGTGAGCGCGCCGCAGCGACGCGCGACCTGCGCGACAATCGGCGCCGCGCCCGTCCCCGTGCCGCCGCCCATGCCCGCCGCGACGAAGACGAGGTCTTTGTCCTGCAGGAGCGAAGTGAGCGCGTCCTCGTTCTCGATCGCAGCGGCTCGGCCCCGTTCGGGGTTCGCGCCCGCGCCGAGTCCGCGGGTCGTGGAAGTCCCGATGACGACCTTCATCGCTGCCAGCGAGCTGTCGAGCGCCTGTCGGTCCGTGTTGACCGCGATGACCTCGACCCCTTCGAGGCCTTGCGAGACCATCGTATTGACCGCGTTACCGCCCGCACCGCCTACGCCGACGACGCAGAGCTTTGCCCGATCATCGTGCATGCCTGGAAACAACAGGTCCATTGGCGTCCCCCCTCTGCCTCAGCGAATCCAGTCTAAAAGCCGCGAGAACAGCGTCTTGGCGGGCGCGGTCGGTGTGACCGGGACCCACACGTCCGGACGCTTGCGAGCCGCGTAGAGCACGATGCCCGTCGCGGCTGCATACTTAGGATTTCTCACCATGTCGACCATGCCGCGCACGCTGCGGGGTTCACCGTAGACGCACGGCGTCGACAGCACACGCTCGGCCAGGTCGACCAAATTCGCGATCTGTGACGCACCGCCCGTGAAGACGACGTGCGGCATTCTCACCCCGACGACCAAGCCCTCGCTCACGATCGCGTCGCGAACGAGCTGCAGGATCTCTTCGTAGCGGGCCTCGCACACTTGGGCGACCTCGCTCCGAGCGACGGTGCGCGCGCGCATGCCGCCGACGACGGGCAGCTCCACGGTCTCATGGTCGCCGACCTTCCACGAGAGCGCCGAGCCCGACGTCTGCTTGAGCCGCTCCGCCTCGACGCCGGGCACCTGGAACATGATGCTCAGATCGCTCGTGACGCGCTCGCCGCCGACCGGCAGGTTCGTGCTGAACACGAGCGCGCCGCCGCGGTAAACGGAGATTTCCGTGGTCGAGCCGCCGATGTCGACGAGCGCGATCCCCATCTCGCGGTCCTCAGCGCGCAACAACGCCTCGCCGCTCGCGAGCGTATTCGGGACGAACGTGCCGACGCTTAGCCCCGCCTCTTTGCAGCAGCGCGCGATCTCGTCGAACGTCTCGCGCTTGCCGATGTTGAGGTGGACATCCACCTCGAGGCGCACGCCCCGGATTCCGACCGGGGCAACGATGTCGATGTGGCTGTCGACCATGTAGTGGCCGGGCACGCAGAAGAGGACGTCCGTCGTCGGCGCGACCTGCCGCGCGCGCGCGATGCGCAGGACCTGCCGGATGTCGGTCTCCGCGACCTCGGCGCCTTCGATGCACCACGCGCCGAAGCTCGAGTCACACTCAAGCGGAATCCCCGAGACAGAGACGATGACGTCGTTGAGTTCGACGCCCGCCATCATCTCGGCTTCCTCGCGCGCGCGACGGATCGCGGCGACGAACTCCGCCCGATTCTGGACGTCTCCCGCGCGCATGCCCTTCGTGGTCGCGCAACCCGTGCCGATGATATCGACCCCGCCCTGCGCGTCGGCTACGCCAACGACGCACTTGATGGAGTTCGAACCGATATCGAGCCCCGCGATGATGACATCGTTGGCCATGACCGTACCCATCCCCCTCACGAACTAGAGCGACCCCATCACGGACCGTTTACCGGCGATTTCCTTCACGACAGCGCGCTCCGCCTCTTCGTCGAGGAGGATCCAAGCCGCATCGGACTTGCGCTTCGAAAGGTCTTCGTAGATACGCGCAAGTCTTTCAAGTTTCAACGGAAAACTTTCATATCCCATGACGATTCTGGTCCGATCCAACATCAGTTCCAGTCGTCCACCCTCCGAGATATTCACGTTACCGAGCGGTCGATTTTCAGCGAGGGACGAGTGCCCGTACAACCGGCCGAGAGCGAGCGCGTTACGCACCCACGACTTTATGAGTTGAGAATTTTCTTCATAAGCGACGCGGTCAATGCCGGTAATCAGCGGGAGGGATTCGACATCATCCGGCAGTGCCCGCACAAATGGCTCTCCGCTTCCATCCACAACGTACAGCGAGCCCAGCGAGACCACGGCGGCCGGCTGACGCTCCGTGATCTGGATCGAGACTGTCCCCGGGAGCCGCACATCCACTTGAGCGCTGGCAACCCACGGGTGCTCTGAAAGGGCTAACTCGGCTGTTCGGGCGTCAAAGTTGAGCAGGTTCTGCGGAATATCGAGATGAGTGAGGCTGAGGAGTTCCTCTCGCGTGACCCGCTGGGTTTCGTTGACGTCGATCTTTCTCACTGCGAAGTGGTGGCTCCGCTTGAGCAAGCCGGATCCCACCTGATAGAGCGTCGCCACGAGTAAAAGCACGAGGACCGGGCGCCAGACCCGCGAGAGTGTGGCACCCGCTGCGAGCGCGAGCGAGCGAGCGCTCCGCAGCGCGTGGCGCCTGTAGGTATTACGTCGCATCGTCCGCCTCCAAGCCGCAGCGCGCATGGTCGAGCATGCACTCCACCAGCGCCTCGAAGGTAAGCCCCGCGGCCGCCGCCACTTTCGGCACAAGGCTCGTCGCGGTCATGCCGGGCAGCGTGTTGACCTCGAGCACGACCGGCCCCGTCTCACTGAGGATCACATCCGTTCGCGTAACCCCGTTGCAGCCCAGGGCGCGGTGGGCACGCACGCCCGCGTCGAGGCACGCCTCGAGCGCCGGACCGACGACTCGCGGCGGGACGTGGTAGCGGGTCCCGGCGTTGCCGTACTTGGCCTCGTAGTCGTAGAACGCGCGCACGGGCTCGATCTCAACGGCGCCGAGCGCGCGGTCGAAGAACGTGACGACCGAGAGCTCGACGCCCTCGACGAAGCGCTCCACCAATATGCGGTCAGCGACGCGAAAGGCCTCGGCCACAGCGGGGCGAAACGCATCGGGTGTCTGCACAATCGTCACGCCGACGCTCGAGCCCTCGGCCACAGGCTTGACCACGACCTTGCCCACGAAGGGGCACTCCGCGGTCAGCGGGTCAGCGCCGGGTGCGCCACGATGCCAGACCACATCGTCTGCAACGGGAACACCCCGCAGCCGAAAGAGTTGTTTGCTGATCGCCTTGTCCATCGACAGCAGGCAAGCCCGCAGGCCATCTCCGGTATACGGGATCTGCATCCAGTCCAGGAGCCCTTGAACTCGACCATCCTCGCCCCACGTCCCGTGAAGCGCGTTGAAGACGACCTCAACCCGCTCGGCGCGCAGGCGCTCAGGCAGGTCGTGCCCCGCGTCGATCTCGACCGCGTCGTACCCGCTTGACCGCAGCGCAGCAGCGATGGCCTTGCCCGTTCGCAGGCTGATCTCGCGCTCATTCGAGAGGCCGCCGAGCAAGACCCCCACGCGTCGGCCCCGGTGCCTGCCCGTCGGGCTCAATGGGCGGATTGCAGGGTTCATGCAGTGGCCTCCTGAGTCGGCGCGATGAGCTCCGAATCGCGGCGACCCGCGAGGCGCCACAAGTCGCGGACAATGTCGACGGCCGCGCGCGGGCGACCGCGGGTCAGCGCGCGGCTCGCCATGTCGCGTCGCAGCGACGGGTCCCGAACGATGTCCTCGAGCGCCTCACCCAGGGTCGCCGTGCTGAGCTTTGAGTCTGCCACCATCCGCGCGGCGCCAGCCTCCACGAGGGACCGCGCGTTCACGGTCTGGTGGTCATCCGCGGCAAAGGGGAACGGAATCAAGACGGCGGGGCGTCCGACACACGCGAGCTCAGCGACCGTCGTCGCGCCGGCCCGCGCCACCACGACGTCTGCGTCACGCAGCGCGCCCGCGACGTCATCGATGTACTCGTCGACCGCCGCACCGGTGAGCCCGGCCGTTTCGTAGGCGGCGCGGACCGCAGGCGCGTTCCCACGCCCGCACTGGTGACGCACCGTGATGGGCGCCTGCGCTGCGAGCGCGGCAAGCGCGGCGGGGACGTGCTCGTTGAGTGAGCGCGCGCCTTGGCTCCCGCCCATCACGAGTACTCGGCACGCGCTCTGACTGGACGACACCACGTCGGACAGCGCGCGGATCTCCTGCCGAATCGGGTTCCCGAGCTCGCTGACCTTGCCGCGGGGCAGGCGAGCCGCCGCTTCGGGAAAGGCCGTGTAAACACGGCGAACAAAGCGCGCGAGCAAGCGGTTGGTCAGCCCCGGCAGCGCGTTCTGTTCCGCGACGGCGCACGGCCGCCCCATCAAGGCGGCCGAGAGGACGACAGGGCCAGACACAAAGCCCCCGACACCCAGGACCGCGACCGGCGCCTCGGCCGAAACCACCCGGCCGGCTGCCCACAGGGCCAGTGGCATACGAACCAGGCCACGAACGCGCTCAACGAGCCCAGCGTTCTTGAGACGATGGGTCTCGACCTGCCGGAGCCTGAAGCCGTGTGCGGGCACGATTCGCGACTCCATACCGCGCTCGGATCCCACAAACACCACATCGGCGTTCGGTACGAGGCGCATCCAGGCCTCCGCGACAGCGACGCCCGGGTAGACATGGCCCCCCGTTCCGCCGCCCGCGATCATGAGACGATTCACTTGGGTCATGGTCTCGGATCCGCTGCAGGACTCTCTGTCTATGCGGATTCAAGAATACGTTCAAGCGAATTTTTTTGACAAAACCGCGAATTAGGACACTCGCTGTTCAGTAGGTACCTGAACGGCGAGTTTTTTGGTCTATCAGGTGACTTGAGCGGGCTTATGGAGCCAGCGCTGCACGAACGACTCGGCAGAGTCCAACTTCGTGGTGATTGTGTGCTTGGAGTGCAGCCAAGCGGGTGGTGGGGTCCTCTTCGAGATGTTCAAGAGCAGACCGACGCTCGCACAGAGAACAATCATTGACGTTCCACCGTAGCTGATGAACGGCAGGGTCAGGCCCTTCGTCGGGAGCAGCGCCATCACCACCCCCATGTTGATGCAAGCCTGTGCCGCGACCAAAGCGGTGACTCCAAACGCCATGAGCGCGCCGAAAGAGGAGCTCGCTGTCCTCGCGATGTAGATTCCACGCCATATCAGCCCAATAAACATCAAAAGCAGGCAGGCACTCCCGATGAGACCGAGTTCTTCTCCGATAATCGAGAAGATAAAATCCGTATGCGCGTCCGGCAGATACATGAGCTTCTGCCGGCTACCCCCGAGCCCCATACCCGTCAGGTCACCGCTCCCGAAAGAGATCAAGGCCTGATTGATCTGGTAACCCGCCCCGAGTGGGTCGCTATCGGGATTCAAAAACGTCATTACGCGCTTCATGCGGTACGACTGAGTGGTCACCGCCAGCGCAATCAAGCCTGTCCCCACAGCGCCAATCACAAAGACCTGCTTGAGTGGGCAACCCGCGGCAAAAACCATCAGGGTCATGATGAGGCCGCAAAGAATCGTGCTGCCGAAGTCCGGTTGCCGCATCAATAACGTCGCAATCACGGCCAATACGACCACGGGAATCAGCCATGAGACCTTCCAGCTATGCAGCCTCATCTGGTTACGACTCAGGTACTGGGCCATAAACAGCATGAAACCGAACTTGACTAGCTCGCTCGGCTGAATACGAAACAGGCCCACGTTCAGCCACCGGCTCGCGCCTTTGGCAGAGGTCGAGAGGCCCGGTACCAAGACCAGAAGAAGCATGAACGAGACGATTGCCAGCAGAACGCCGGCGTAGCGCTCCAGGGCGTGGTGCGGCAGCCATGCAAAGAGGCCCAACGCCGCTAGGCCGATGAGCACGTGCCCGGTCTGCTTCCGCAGGAAGTAGGTCGGGTCGCCGAATTGGTGGTCGGCACTCACGATGCTCGCGGAGTAGACCATCACGAGGCCGAAGCCGATGAGCGTGAGGACGATGGCGAGCAAGAGGCGGTCGTAGCGGTGCTCGGTGACCTGAGTTTCGGTGCTCGGCTGCATGTCAGCGAACCTTGATGCTGGCGAGCGCGACGAGCGCCAGCATGATGGAGATGATCCAGAAGCGGACGACGATCTTGGGCTCCTGCCACCCCAACTTCTCGAAGTGGTGGTGAATCGGCGCCATGCGGAAGACGCGTTTGCCCGTGAGCTTGAACGAGGTCGTCTGGGCGATGACCGAAAGCGCCTCGACCACGAAGAGGCCGCAGATGATGACGGACAGCAGCTCTGTCTTCGTCATCACGGCGAGCATGCCGAGCGCGCCACCGAGCGAGAGCGAGCCGACGTCGCCCATGAAGACTTGGGCCGGGAAAGTATTGAACCAAAGAAAGCCGACGCCGGCGCCAATGATGGCGGCGGCGAACACCGCGAGCTCGTTCACGCCCTTGACGTGCGGAATTCTCAAGTAATCCGCGATGTTGAACTGGTAGTAGCCGCCACCCGACGTCGGGAGCTGGAGCACGGTGCCCGCGCCGTAGGCCAGGATCAAAAACGTCGCCGCGGCGACCATCACGGGGCCAATCGCAAGGCCGTCGAGGCCATCCGTCAGGTTGACCGCGTTCGAGGTGCCCGCGACGACGAACATCGCGAAGACGATGAACGCGAAGAACGGCAGCTCGAAGCTCAGCCAGTCGGCCTTGACGAAGGGGACGTAGAGGGTGCGGTCGAAGGCCGCGTCGTCGCGGAAGAGCGCGGTGAGGACGATGCCGGCGAGCGCGAACTGAAAGAGGAGCTTGTAGCGACCCGCGAGCCCCTTGCTGTTCCGCTGCTTGAGCTTCTTGTAGTCGTCAATGAAGCCGATGATGCCGTAGCCCACCGTGACCGTCAGCGCGGCCCAGACGTAGAGGTTCGACAGGTCGGCCCACAGGATCGTTGGGATGACGAGCGCGAAGAGCACGAGCGAGCCGCCCATCGTCGGGGTCCCTGCCTTGCTAAAGTGCGACTCTGGACCGTCTTTGCGGACAACCTGCCCGATCTGCCGGGACTGCAGTCGGCGGATGAACCAAGGGTGCAGCACGAAGCTGATGGCCATCGCCGTCAGCATCGCCGCGATGATGCGGAAGCTGACGTAGCGAAACACGCGCAGCGGCGTGAAGTACTCGCGCAGCTCCTGAATGAGCCAAAGCAACATCAGTGCACCCCTCTCCCCTCACCCGATAATCCAGCCCAGACACGCTCGAGCCCCATTCCGCGCGAGGCCTTCAGGAGCGTCCACGGGTGCTCGGCAACGAGCGCCCCGACGACGGGCTGCGCAGCGTCGGCGTCCGGAGCCCAGCGCGCGCGCTCACCGCTGAATCCTGCGGCGCGGGCCGCATCCACAAGCGCCTTGCTGAGCGGCCCAACGCCGACGACCACCCCCCCGAAATCACCGAGCGCTCGACCGATGGCCGCATGCTCCTCGAGCGCGCCGGGGCCCAACTCCAGCATGTCACCGAGCACCATCAGGCCGTGGGGCGCGCGCGCCTTGAAAGACTCGATCGCTGCGCGCATGGACTGCGGGTTGGCGTTGTAGCAGTCGAGCAAGACGCGGTGACCGCTCGCCAGCGTGCGAACCTCGCCGCGCAGGGTCGCGGCAGGCATCGCCCCCAGAGCGCTCACGGCGACGCCCATGTCCACGCCGAGCGCATCACCGACCGCGAGCGCGAGCAGCGCATTGTCGAGATTGTGTGTTCCGGGCATGCGGAGGGTGACGTCGAAGCGCGCACCGCCGAGCTCTACTCGACCCGCACAGCCCGTCTCGGTCTCGCGGGCCTCGAAGAGGCGTAACCCTCGACCCACCCCGCGCCCTATGGTCTCGAGGCGCGCGACCATGCCGCGGGTGACTATCCACGGCAGGGCGATCGCCTCGGGCATGAAGCCAACGCCATCGGCCGGGAGCGCCGCCAGGAGTGAGCCCTTCTCACGAGCGATCTCTTCGAGCGAGCCAACGCCTTCCAGATGCGCGGCGCCGACCGTCGTCACAACCCCGAGCGACGGCCGTGCCCAGCGCGCGAGCAACGCGATCTCACCGGGCGTGTTCATGCCCATCTCGACGACCGCAAAGCGCGTCGCCGGTTCGAGTCGCAGCAGCGTCAGCGGCACGCCCAACTGGTTGTTCTGGTTCCCGCGCGTCGCGATCGTGGGGCCCAAGGTCGAGAGCACGGCCGCGAGCTGGTCCTTCGTGGTCGTCTTGCCACACGAGCCTGTGACGCCGATCACCGTCCCTTGGAATCGGCGGCGGGCTTCGCAGGCCGCGGCGACCAGCGCCTTCTCTGGATCATCGACGACCACTAAAGTCGCCGCGCCGTCGCGTACGTCGGGTGAGAGCTGTGCGAGGCTCGCCTCCCTCACGACGAGTGTACTCGCGCCTGCGTCGATGGCGGCCCGCGCGAAGTCGTGTGCGTCGAAACGCGGCCCGCGCAGGCAGAAAAACGTGCTGCCCGACCACACCTCGCGCGAGTCGATGACCGCCGCCCCAAGCGCACGGTCAGCGCCGACGACCCGCCCTTGAGCGAGCTGCGCCAGCGCGCCCGCAGTCAAGCCCATCATTGCGCGGCACCTCGTGTGGCGAGTGCATCGGCGCACACCTGAACGTCGTCGAACGGATGTCGTATGCCCGCGACCTCTTGGTAGGTCTCATGCCCCTTGCCCGCGACAAGGACGATGTCTGCATCACCCGCAAGCGCGACAGCGGCGTGAATCGCCCGAGCTCGGTCGAGCTCGACCCACGTCGCGCCCCAAGCGGGTGAGCCTCCTACGACCAGCGCGCGGCCCGCTTCGATGGCGCCCCGCAGCGCGGCGTGCGCGATCGATTCGGGTGACTCGCTCCGCGGATTGTCGCTCGTGAGCACGACCGCATCCGCAGCGGCCGCCGCGCGACCCATGGGGGCGCGCTTGCTCGTGTCCCGGTCTCCACCGCAGCCGAAGACACACACCACGCGGCCAGACGTGCTCGCACGCAGCGCCTCGAGGACCCGCTCAAGGGCATCGGGGGTGTGCGCGTAGTCGACAAGGACCACCGGCCGCGCGTCGGGCGAGCCAACACGCTCGAGTCGACCGCGGATTCGTGCCGAGCGAAGCCCCGCGCGAATCGCAGCGGGGCTCATCCCCGCCGCGAATGCGCAGCCCACGGCGATGAGCACGTTCGAGGCGTTGAAGTGACCGACGAGTAAAGACTCCACCTCGACCGTACCGCGCGGCGTCCGGACTGTGCCTCGCAGGCCGGCCTCGCTCATCATCAGCGAGTCGAACGTCACGTCCGCCCCCTGATCTTCGACCGAGGTCTCCCAGACCTCGGCGTGGGTGCTCGACCGAGCCGCCAAGTCACGTCCGAATGGGTCGTCCACGTTGATGACCGCGACCGCCCCCGCGCGCAGGTGCTGTGTGAAGAGCGTGGCCTTCGCCTCGCCGTAGGCCCTCATGGTCCCATGGTGGTCGAGGTGGTCAGGCGTCAGGTTTGTGAAGGCCGCGACGTCAAAGTCGAGGCCATCCACTCGGCGCTCGACGAGGCCAATGGAGCTCACCTCCATCACGGCGACTCGGCCCCCCGCTGCTCGGACCTGCGCGAAGAGCCGATGCAGGTCGGGCGCCTCGGGGGTGGTGTGCTTCGCGGCGATCGCCTCGGCCCCCACACGATGCTCGACCGTCCCCACGAGCCCCGCGCCGAGACCGTCAGCCATCGCCATCGCGTGGATGAGCGTCGTCGTCGTGGTCTTGCCATTTGTACCCGTCACCCCGACCATGCGGAGCGCTCGCGCCGGCTCGCCGTGAACGCACGCCGAGAGCGGGCCAAGCGCCGCGCGCGGGTCGTCGACCTCAATCCACGGCGTGCCCTCGGGCACGTAGGTCGCGCAATCCGCGCGGCCGATGATCGCGCTCGCGCCGCTCCGCAACGCCGACTCGATAAACGTTCGACCATCTGTTCGAGCGCCCACCACGGCGACGAAGGCCGCCACCGCGCGCACGGCGCGGCTGTCATGGGTCACGTCAACGATCCTCGCCTCGCCCGCACCATGCAGGCGAGCGCCAGGCAGCGCGCGCGCAAGGTCGGTGAGGCAGATCGTCACGGGGTCACGCTCGTGGGCGCGTCGGGGGGGGGCACATCCGCCTCAAGCACACTGTCGTTCGCGTCGGGCGCGATCGCGGCCACCCGCGTCGGCTCCCCGGGGAGGGCGAGCGAGAGCGTGACGCTCTCGCTCGCTTCGAAGCGCGACCCGGCCAAGGGGCGCTGCCCAACGACGAGCCCCGCGCCCTCAATCTTGGGGTCGATGCCCACCGAGCGGAGCTGGGCGAGGGCCTCGCCTAAGGTCGCGCCGCGCAGATCAGGCATCGTCGTGCGGGGCGCATCGGGCGCCTGAGCCTCAAGCCACCACGCCTGGGCGCGGGGCGCGATCTGCTCGACGACCTCGGCCTGTTCAGCCTCCGCAAGGACGTCGGACTCCTCGCCTTGCTTCGCCTTCGCGACGATGGGCTCCGTCGCGGGGACGCCAAGATAGGGCAGGACCTCTTCGCCAATCATGCGGAACACAGGTGCTGCGACCACGCCGCCGTAATGCGCCTTAGACGGCTCGTCGATCAGCACGTACATCACCAGGCGTGGTTGGTCGACCGGGACCATGCCGACGAAGCTCGAGCGCATCTTCGACTTCGAGTAACCGCCGGCCAATGGGTCGACCTTGTGCGCCGTACCCGTCTTGCCACCGACGCGGTAGCCGGGCACGACGGCGCGTCCACCCGTCCCGCCCTCTTGCGTGGCCATCCACAGGGCCTCACCGATCTGCTTGGCCGCCTTCTCGGAGATCACACGCCGCACCTCGCGCGGTGGGAACTGCTCGATGGCCTGCCCGCGGACGTTCTGAACGGCCTTCACGATCCGCGGGCGCATGAGCCGCCCACCCGTCGCGAAGACGCCCAGGGCGCGCGCCATCTGGAGCGGGGTGACGCTCAGGCCGTAGCCGTAGCTCATGGTCGCGAGGTGGATCATGCCCCAGGTGGACGCCGGTCGCAGGATGCCGGACTGCTCGCCGGCGAGGCCGATGCCGGTCTGCTCGCCGAAGCCGTAGGCTTGCAGATAGCTCCCGTAGAGCTCCTTACCGAGGCGCTGGCCGACCTGCACGGCGCCGACGTTCGAGCTGAACTTGACGACGTCGTACGTCGTCATGCTCGCGACGCCATGGACGTCCTTGACGAGCTTCTTGCCGACCTTCATCGCGCCACCGTGGCCGTCGAAGATGGTCTCTGGCTGAACCTTGCCGGCGTCGAGCGCCGCCGCCACGAGGAACGGCTTGATCGTCGAGCCGGGCTCGAGCGAGTCGGTGACGGGCTGGTTGCGCCACTCGTCTGCGCGCGCCTCCTTGAAGAGGTTCGGGTCGAACGAGGGTGTCTGCGCCATCGCGAGGACATCACCGTTGTGGGGATCCATGACGACCACGAAGCCCGCGCGCGCGCCCATCTCTTCGACTTGACGCGCGAGCGACGCTTCGGCGACCTGCTGAATCCGCAGGTCGATCGTCGTCACGACGCTCGAGCCCGCGAGCTGGTCCTCGGGGAGAAATCCGCCGGTCAGGAGCTCTCGACCGCGCGCGTCGCGCATGACCCCGAAGGTGTACTCCTTGCCCTGCAGGTGGCGGTCGTAGTCTCGCTCGATACCCTCGAGGCCCGTCCCGTCGACGCCTGCGAAGCCGATCAGGGCGCCCGCGATCGTGCGGTTCGGATAGAAGCGCCGTGGCTCATCGGTGATGTGAACGCCGGGCAGCTTGAGCTGGTTGACACGGTCTGCCTCGGCAGACGTTACCTGACGCGCTATCCACGCGAATTCATTCTTCTTTTTAAGTCGTGTCAGGATCTTTTCGGGCTCAACGCCGAGGACCTCAACGAGCAGCTCGGTCGTCCGCTCGGGCTCGGTGACCTCGCGTGGCACGGCATAGACCGAGGGCACGTTGACGCTGACCGCCATCTCGCGGCCACTGCGGTCGAGGATATCGCCGCGGCGCGCGCGCAGCTTGACCTGCGTCTCGTGTTGACCGCGCCCACGCTCGAGCCACTCCTCGTTCCGGGTCACCTGGAGGTCGAACGCGCGCACCAAAATCGCCACGACGCCGAACGCGAGGACGAACGCGAGAAAGAGCAGGCGCCCTCGGCGCGGCCCCGGCTCGACGGGCTGCGTCGGCCGCTTGAAGTTACGAAGCTTCAGGTTCATCGGGCCACCGTCGTGGGCTCAACGTCGAGGTCGATCAGCACCACCTGGTCGGCCGCGGCGACCGCATAGCCATTGCGTCGCGCGATGGGCGAGAGCCGCCCCGGGTCGAGCAGCGACGCGCGATCGACCAGCAAGCGCTTGTGCTCCTCCTGCAGCGACGCCATCGTCTGGCGAGCGCGGCCGAGCGCGTAGCCGGTCTCGTAGTAGCCGTTGCGCCGATGCACCGTGTTGAGGAGGACGCCGGTGCACAGGGCGACAACGCCCAAGATGAAGAAGAAGTCCCTCATGCGGAAGCGACCTCAGCCGCGTGTCGCCGCAGGCCTCGGAGCTTGGCGCTCCGACTGCGGGGGTTGGTCTCAAGCTCCAGCGGCGAGGCCGTGACTGGCTTCGTCGTCAGCAGCGCGTACTCCGGCTCGGGCGCCTCGGGCGGCGGGAGCCCGCGGCGCGGAGCGACGGGCCGACGTCGACCCGAGAGCTGCGCGAAGCTCTCCTTGACGCGACGGTCCTCGAGTGAGTGGAAGCTGATGATGAGCAGACGCCCGCCCGGCGCGAGCAGCTTGGGCGCGACGTCGAGCAGCGTCTCAAGCACCTCGAGCTCTGCGTTGACAGCGAGCCGAAGCGCCTGAAAGGTGCGGGTCGCGGGGTGGTGATGGAGCTTTGCGGCATAGCCGCGCGGGAGCGCAGCGACGACGGTCTGCGCGAGCCCGCGTGTCCCGTGCGGACCCTCGCCCCGAGCCCACGCGCATGCGGCCCGCGCGATGGGCCCCGCGAACGGCTCTTCGGCCAGCTCGCGCAGCCACCGGGCGACGACATCCGGCGCGCTGCGCTGAAGCAGTGACAGAGCCGTCTCGCCGCGCGTGGCGTCCATCCGCATATCGAGCGGCCCGTCCGCCTGAAACGAGAACCCGCGCGCGGGCTGGTCGAGCTGCCAAGACGACACGCCCAGGTCGGCCAGGATGCCGTCGACGGCCCCGCTCGCCCACGCTTGAACCGGCTCGGCCATCTCAGCGAAGTTCGTGTGCAGGACGCTGAGGCGCCCTTGAGCCGCCTCGACGAGCGCCGCGTTCGCGCTCAGCGCCTCGAGGTCCTGGTCAAGCCCGAGCACCTGCGCGCCGTCCGCAAGGAGCGCCCGGGTGTGGCCCCCAAAGCCGAGCGTGGCGTCCACCCACCGCTGTCCGGGTGTCACGGCCGCGAGAGACCGAACCTCGGAGGCCAGAACGGGCACATGCACCGTCGAGGGCGCGACGTTTACCACCGTTTCCCCCTCCACTCACAGGAGCCGGTGGATGTTGAGGCCTTGGAACCGCGAAGCGTCGTGGGCCGTCTCCCACTCCGCTTGGTTCCAAACCTCGATGTGCTGGTCCTGCCCGATGACGTAGCAGTCCCCATCGAGCAGCGCGAACGCCCGCAGCGTCGTCGGGATCGTGACCCGCCCGAGCTTGTCGATGCGCTGCGTCCGGGCCGCGCCGGAGAGCACTCTGAGCGCCATCAGCGCCTTCTCGTCGTCCGCGCTCTCGGCGCGCTCGAGCGTCTGCTCGAACGCGTCCGGGCGGTAGACGAGCACGCACCGGTCTGACAGGTGGCGCGTGATCACGACCTCGGAGCCCTCGACCAGGCCCAGCTTCGCGCGAAACGAAGCGGGGACGCTGATGCGGCCCTTCTCGTCCAGCGCGTGGTCGTGCTGGCCGGTCAGTCGGTCATGAAGTCGAGTGCGCGCTTCCACGAATTGGGCCGGTTCCCCACTGTTTCCCACCGGCACAATACGCACGCCCCACGGCGGGCGGCAACGGTCTTTTCGCGCGAAAATACGAGGCTTTGCGGCGCCGCAGGCCGCCTCGCCCCCCCCGCGAGATGTTGTGTGGAGACCTCGCATCCACCACAACTGCTAGGCGATTTCCTAAAAACTGTGGGTCGCAGTGGATCTTGGTGGGTGGCTCACAGGTAGAACGACACCGTGAAGTTCGCCTGCCAGACCTTCACGCCCACATCGACGTCGATCGTCTCCGGCGCGCCATCCCGGGTCAGGGCATCGGCGGTCAGAGACTGCCGAATCGAGGACTCCACCTTTTCGCGAATCGCGGTCGGCCCCGCCATGCGGAAGCGCGCGTCCGCGCCCAGCGCGACGTGGTCCCCTACGAAGATCTCGAGGCCGGGGCCGAAGTGAAAGCTCAGGTCCTCGGCCTTCGAGTTGAAGAGGTCACCCGCGTTGTGGGCGCCCGTGCCGCCGACGGCGAACAGGTTGAAGTGCTCGGTCGGGATCAAGTTGAGCATCGCGCCGATTTGGTAGCGCGGGGAGAGCAGCCGCTCTTGCTGCGTCGATGGGTCCTGGTCGATCTGGGTCGCCGCCTCGACGCCCAAGAACTTGAGGATCTTCGCGCGGCTCACGAGGCCCATCTGGCGCGTCGCGGCGCCCTCCTGGCCCGCCGCGTCGGACGGGACGTAGGCGTACTGCGCGCCGACGCCGAGGGTGAAGAGAGAGTCAACGTCGGCGCTGGCGGCACTCGGGGCGACGGCGGCGGCGAAGCAGAGTGCGGCGAACAGGGAGGACTTGGGGGTCATGGGAACCTCAACGCGCTGGGCCCATCTCTGGGCTGCCCTTCGGTAACCCGGCTATCTCCGACAATCCGGAGACCCGTGGCTTTGCGTCCCCGCCTCGCGACGGGTTTGCCGTTGTCGGGGGGAGCGGCTCCCCTCACACCCCTCTCAACGTCATTTGCCTCCAAATCCTCCAATGCCGGGTTTTGTCGAACCCACCCGGCCCCCCTTCGCGAGCGCGCACAGGACCGGCGGCTTCTGGTATGGTCCCGCGCCTTTTCCCCGGGAGAGCCAGATGATCACGGTCAACGATGTCACGATGCGTTTCGGCCCGAAGGTCCTCTTCGAGAACGTGAATGTGTCCTTCAACTCGGGCGAGCGATACGGCCTCACCGGCCCGAACGGCTGCGGCAAGTCCACGTTCATGAAGATTCTGTCCGGTGACATCGAGTCGCTCACAGGCCGGATTCATCGACCGAAGCGCCTCGGGATTTTGCGGCAGGACCACTACCAGTTCGAGAACGACCGCATCATCGACGTCGTGATGATGGGCAACGCGTCGCTGTGGGCCGCGCTCAAGGAGAAGGACACGCTCCTCGAGAAAGGCGAGGACCTCACTGAGGACGATGGCATGCGCCTCGGCGAGATCGAGATGACCATCGCCGAAGAGGACGGCTATACGGCCGACAGCGAGGCCGCAGAGCTGCTCGAGGGCCTCGGGATTCCCACTGCGGCCCACGAGAAGCCGATGTCGACCCTCGTCGGCGGCGACAAGGTGCGCGTGCTGCTCGCCCAAGCGCTCTTCGGCCGACCCGACGGCCTGCTCCTCGACGAGCCGACGAACGCCCTCGACCTCGGCAGCATCCGCTGGCTGGAGGGCTTCCTCGCGGAGTACGTCGGCGTGCTTGTGGTCATTAGCCACGACCGCCACTTCCTCAACGAGGTCTGCACGCGCATCGCGGACATCGACTACGAGACGATCATCATCTACCCCGGCAACTACGACGACATGGTCGCCGCCAAGGCCGAGGCGCGTGGCTCGCTCGAGCTCGCCAACTCCGCCAAGCAGAAGAAGGTCGAGCAGCTCCAGGACTTCGTGCAGCGATTCCGCGCCGGCTCTCGCGCGAGCCAGGTCAAGTCCCGCGAGAAGCTGCTCGAGCGGGAGAAGCAGGCGCTCGCCGACCTCAAGCGCTCAAACATTGCGCGCCCGTTCATTCGGTTCGACATCAACCGCGCGAGCGGCAAGCAGGTCTTGAACGTCGACGGGGTGTGCAAGCAGTTCGAGCACCAGAAGATCGCCGACGACCTGAGCTTTCACGTCTTCAAGGGCGACAAGGTGGGCATCGTCGGCCCCAACGGTATCGGTAAGACCACGCTCCTGCGCATGTTCATGAACGAGGCCAAGCCCGACGACGGCAAGATCGAGTGGGGCTACGAGACGCAGGTCGGCTACATGCCCCAGGACCACCACGAGGTCATCGAAAAGTCCGACCAGACCGCGCACTACTGGCTCTCGCGCTTCGTCAAGGACCAGAGCGAGGAGCAGCTCCGCAGCATCTTCGGCAAGCTGCTCTTCGCCAAAGAGGAGCCCTTCAAGCCGACGAAGGTCCTCTCGGGTGGCGAGACCGTGCGCCTTCTTCTGGCCAAGCTGATGATCACCAAGCCGAACGTGCTCGTGCTCGACGAGCCGACGAACCACCTTGACCTCGAGTCGATCCGCAGTCTCACCGAGTCCCTGCAGCACTACGAGGGCACGTGCATCTTCGTGACCCATGACCGCCAGATGGTCGTCGACGTGGCGACGCGTATTCTGGAGCTCTCACCCGAGGGCATCCGCGAGCTCTCGCCGGAGCAGTTCGCCGAGGGACGCTTCCTCGAGGCGAGCACGCAGTTCAAGAAGGCCTGATCCAGCCCCGTGTGCGTCTTCTTCCCGCTGCTGCTGCTCTTGGGCGCCGCGGTCTGGGCGCTCCCCGTGTCTACGGCCGTGGCGCTTGGCTGGAACGCGCTGCTGCTGCTGGCGTTGGCCGTGCTCCTGCAGCGCATGAGACAAGCGCCCACGGCGGTGCAGGGCATGGCCGAGGCCGACCTCGCGGGTCTACCGTGTCCAGCGTGCGGCTCGACGCGCACCACCGCGTGGAAGACCGGGGCCACTGTCCTGGGGCTCAAATGCGACGCGTGCGAGCGCAGGACGCCCGGGCGCCCGGGCTGAGGTCGTTCAGCGCCAGCGCAAGAAGTTGGCAAGGAGCGTTGGCCCGTCGGGGGTGAGCACGCTCTCGGGGTGGAACTGCACGCCCCCTGCACGCGCGGCGTCGCAGGCCATCGCCATGACCTCGCCCCGCTCGTCCGTCGCCGTCACGCGCCACGCATCGGGCAGCGTCGCGCCCTCGACCGCGAGCGAGTGGTAGCGCCCGACCTGCATCGGGTCAGCGCAGCCCGCGAAGAGTCCCGTCCGGTCGTGCGTCGCGAGCGACGTCTTGCCGTGCATCAATCGCGCAGCGCCGACGACGCGCGCCCCCGCGGCAAACGCGAGCGCTTGGTGGCCGAGGCAGACGCCGAGTACCGGCACACGGCCAAGAAAAATGCGGACCGCGTCGAGCGTCAAACCAGAGGCTTCGGGCCGCCCTGGACCCGGAGACAAGACCACGTGCGTCGGTGTCCGCGCCGCGAGGGACTGCGGGTCCTCTGCGTCGTTCCGCACCACATCGACCTCGGCCCCCAAGACACGCAGAGCCTGCACGAGGTTGAACGTGAACGAGTCGTAGTTGTCGATCATGAGGACGCGCACGGTCGATCCATAGCACGCGACCGCGCGTCGGGCTTGTCTACACCCGCCCAGAGAGGACACTCTTCGCCCCGAGGGAGGGCGATGCCGGCGCCGCGCGACACAGTCGGGATGATGATGCCGCCGACGCCGACGCCGGCGACGACAGGGACGGAGGTCATCCTCGAGGCCGCGGACGCCCGCGACTGGCAAGCCCCCGCGGAGCCGGTTCAGCTCCCGATCGCCCTGCCCAGCCAAGCAGAGGAGCGGTACGAAGTGCGCCGCGAGCTCGCCCGCGGGAGCATGGGCATCGTGCGGGTCGCGCTCGACCGGACGCTCAAGCGCGAGGTCGCCCTCAAGGTCTTGAACTCGGAGTGCGACATTCCTGGCGCGAGTACGCGGTTCCTTGAAGAGGCGCGCATCACGGCCCAGCTTCAGCACCCCGGCATCGTCGCGGTCTACGAGATAAATCAGGGCGCCGACGGCGCGCCGTTCTTCACGATGCAGCTCGTCGAGGGCAAGACCCTCAAGGCCATCCTTGACGACTTGCGGGCGGGGCGGCCCGAGGCCGTGCGGCAGTACGGGCGCGTCCGCCTGCTCCACATCTTCATTCAGGTCTGCCACGCGGTCGGCTACGCCCACGCCCGCGGCGTGATCCACCGCGACCTCAAACCCGAGAACATCATGCTCGGGGCGTTCGGCGAGGTCTTCGTCATGGACTGGGGCCTCGCGAAGATCGTGAGCACGAGCGTGCCCCAGCCCGTCGTCGGAGGACGCGAGGAGCACCCAGACGCCAAGGGCTTCAACACCCGTGTCGGCGATGTGACGGGGACGCCGAGCTACATGCCGCCCGAGCAGGCCATGGGCCTGATTGACTCGCTGAACGCGCGTTCGGACATCTTCGCGCTCGGCGCGATGCTCTACGAGCTCCTCACGCTCCACACGCCGCACGGCCTCGGGGCGCCGCGAGATGTGCTCAAGCGCGCGAGGCAGGCCGAGATCGTGGCACCGAGCGTGTGCGCGCCCGCGGCGGACGTGCCCCCTGACCTTGAGCACATCGTCATGCGTTGCCTGGCGCGCGAACAGGTCGACCGCTTTGGGAGCGCGACCGAGCTCGTCGACGAGGTCGAGGCGTTCCTCTCGGGCGGGCGAACATCCATGGCGCGGGTGCGCCAAACCCATCGCACGCTCCAGGACGCGCAGCAGCAGGCGCAGGCTTTCCGTGAGGTCGCCCGCAAGCGCCGCAGGACGGCGCGCGCGCTGGCCGAGGCGCAAGCCGAGCGTTTACAGACCGACGACGCGCAAGAGGCCGCGCCGCTCTGGCGAATGCACCGCGAGGTGAGCGCGGCCGACAAAGACGCTGAGCGTCACTTCGAGCTGGCCGTCGCGCTGTTCACCCGCGCGCTCGCGGACGACGCGGAGAACCGCGACGCGCACGAGGGCCTGCGCGACCTGTTCTGGTATCGCTTTCTTGAGGCCGAGCGGGCGGGTGACCGGGCGTCGATGGCGGTCTTTCGCAGCTTGGCCGTGCAGCATGACCGCGCCGGTGAGCTCCGCGCTGCGCTCGACGGCGCAGGCAGCCTCACGCTCTCGACCCGCCCCGCAGGACTCTCCGTGACGCTCTATCGCTACGCGGAGCAGGCTGACCAACGCCTCAGCCCAGAACGCCCCGAACACCTGGGCGTGACCCCGCTGGTGCTCAATCCTGCACCCATGGGAGACGCGCTCGTCCTGCTCGACGGCGACGGCTACGAGACGACGCGCGTACCGATCTCGCTGCTGCGCCAAGAGTCCCTCGAGCTGCCTCTCCGTATCGCGCGACGGGGTCGGGTGCCCTCAGGGTACGTTCATGTCCCGCGAGGGCCAGCGTGGATCGGCGCTGTGGAGCCAGACCTCGCTGCGTTGCCCAAGCAGCGCGTCCTGGTCGAGGACTTCGTGGTCGCGTCGGAGCCCGTCACGATCGGTGAGTACGCCGAGTTCCTCGCGGACATCGCCGCGCGCGACCCCGCCGCCGCAAGGGAGCGGGCACCGACCGGCTGGCGCCTCGGACAGGACGGCCGCTATTGGTGCGAGGGGCACAGGCGCTTGCCCGTGACGCACGTGACCGTGCGCGACGCGCAGGCCTTCTGCCAATGGCGCGGTGCGCGCGATGGCCTGCCGTGGCGTCTGCCCACCGAGCTTGAGTGGGAAAAGGCAGCGCGAGGCCCCGAGGGCCGCCCGTGGCCATGGGGGTTCGTGTGGGAGCCCGCCTTCTGCACCAGCGCGGAGAGCCCGAATGGCGGCGCCGTGGGCCCCGTGGGTAACGCGCTCGACGAGAGCGCATACGGCGTGCGCGACCTCGCAGGCGGCGTCCGAGAGTGGACCTCGACAGAGCACGCCCGCGACCCTCGCCGACGCGTCGTCAAGGGCGGCAGCGCCTTTACAGGGCGGGCTCAAGCGCACTTAGCGGCCCGCGTCGCTCTCAAAATGGACCGCGGGTTCGAGGACGTCGGCTTTCGGCTCGCGCTCGATGGCGCCGCCGTGCTCGACGACTAACGCGGCGGGCGATACGCGCCGGCGTCGTCCCACCCGGGCGGGCCGCCACCCGGCGCGGCGACGCGCGGGACATGGCTCGGCAGTCGCGCGAGCGTCTCGTACTGGATCGTGCCGCTCCACTCCGCCATTTGCTCAGCCGTAACCACGGCGTCGCCTTGGCGCCCGATCAGGACGACCTCGTCCTCAAGGGCCGCCTCGGGCACGTCCGTCACATCGACCATGATGATGTTCATGCACACACGCCCGCGCACGGGTGCACGCCGGCCGCCGACGAGGACCCAGCCCAGGTTACTCGCAGCCCTGTCAAAGCCGTCTGCGTAGCCAACCGGCAGGATCGCCAAGCGCGTCGGGTGCGTCGTCATGTAGGTGCAGCCGTAGCCGATGAACGCGCCTGCAGGCACGTCCTTGACCTGAGCCACCCGCGTCTTCCAAGTGAGCGCGGGCCGGAGCGTAACGTCGCCGCGCCCGCCCAGCAGCGAAGCGACGCGCGTCTCTTTAGACGGCCAGTGACCGTATGCGCCGAGGCCGACCCGCACCATCTCGAAGCGCCGGTCTGGCCACAGGAGCGAGGCCGCGGTGTTCGAGAGATGACGCACAGGCACAGCGTGGCCGGCCGCGCGCAGCGCCGCGATCGTCTCCTCGAACCGCGCGAGTTGTCCGCGCGCATAGGCGTGGTCCGTGGTGTCTTCGATGTTCGCGAAGTGGCTGCACACGCCCTCGAGCCGCAGCGTCGGCGACGCCGCGACCCGCGCCGCGAGCGCCAACGCGAGGGGCGTCTCCACGCCCTGCCGGTGGTTACCGGTCTCGATCTTCAGGTGGATCCGCGCGTCCGACTGCAGCGCGGCGAGGCGCTCGACCGTCTCGGGGTTGTAGACCACAAGGCTCACGTTTAGGCCACGCAGGCGCTCAAGGGCGTCGAGCGGGACATACCCCATGATGTGCACGGGGACACTGACGCCCGCCGCGCGCACCGCCTCGGCCTCTTCGAGCGAGTCGGTGCAGAGCCAGTCGGCCCCCCCTGCGACGAAGGCCCGCGCCGCTAAGGCCAGCCCGTGTCCGTAGCCGTTTGACTTGACCGCGGGGGCGAGCAGCACGTCCGCCCCCACGAGGCGCCGAAACGTGCGGATGTTGTTTGTGAGCGCGTCTGTGTCGACCTCGCACCAAGTCCGCGGCGTCGGGTCGCTCACGCCCACATGCTCCGCGCGACAACCACGCCGCCCACAAAGACGAGCGCGGCCATCTTCACAGGGGCGACCTCAGGCCGACGCCTGGGCGAGCGCGGCCCGGGCCTCGGCATCGTTCGTGCGGAAGTCGGCCTCGCCGTGCGCGCGCGCCCAGGACGCCGCAGCGGCCGCCGTCTGCTGAGTCAACATATCAAACCACTCCAGCCCGGGCAGCTCGCGGATCTGCCGCTCTGCGGCCTCGAGCGGGGCGCGCGCCGCGGCGTCGGGAAACAGGTGGGCCGCTGTGTACGCCAGGTTGTCCGAGCCGGCGACGCCCGAGCCCACCAGAGTCCAGAAGCGCTTGATCGCGAAGCGGACGAGGGCCTGCGTACGGGGCTCCCCCTCCATCCGCTTGCGTGCCTGATGGTAGTAGAACGCCATGTGCCGCCGCTCTTGGCGAGCCATGCGGTTGAGGAGCGTCGCGAGGACCGGGTTGGCCGTGCGCTTCTCTAGGTTCTGATAGGCCGCCGCAGCGGTCGCCTCGTTGATCGCCCCCCACGTCATGTGCACAGCGACAAACCGCGGCGTCGCGTAGGCCAGCGCGTGCGAGAGCGCGGCCTCGATGAACTCACGCACGGACGCGCTCTCCGTCGTCTGGGTGTAGTGCGTCGGCGACTCGGGGCGCCCGCACACGTCGAGCAGCTTCGTGATAGCACGCCCGTGGCAGAGCTCCTCGTAGACCCAAGCCGACAAGAAGTTCACGACGTCCGGGTCTCGGGTGCTGTGACCCGCGAGCAGGTCACGCATGTAGAGGATCGTGTGCGACTCAGTGTCGCCCATGTACCGCAGAATCCGGGCCTCTGCGTCAGAGACTCCAATCCGCGCGCACAGGTCCCAGTCAAGGTCGTCGATCTTGACGCCGCCCGCGAGGTCGAGAAAACGGTGAATGCTGAAGTCGTTCATCGGTCAGTCTCCCAGCTCAATCTTCTCGCGCACCCACGCTTCGCTCGGCAGCGCGGGGGAGGGCATCGTCTCAAGCGTCGCCGTCAACAAACGATAGGTGGGCACGACCCAAGGTTCAACCTCGGGCCCGAGTACCCGCGCCCAATATCGCTTGATCTCGGTCAGATCGTCGTCCTCTGAGCGCCACGCGCCGCCCGCGGAGGCGACCCAAACCTCGACCTGGTCCTCGCAGCGGAGCAGCCGCGCGATGACCTCGACCTCGGCACCATCATCCGCGAGGCGCGCCGTGGGCTTCAGGTGCAAGATTCCCTGGACACCTTCGCTGCAGAGGTCAGCGGGCATCTCGGCGGCCCCGAAGTCCTCGACGACCAAGAAATCGCGGTGCTGGTTCGCCCACTTGCGCGCGATGCCCGCCCACAGGTCGCCGACCCGCTCAAGTCCGGCAGGGAGCGGCGTGGTGATGGCGACGAGGCGGAGCGTGCGCGTGCGGTCGACCGTGTCGTAGTCGGGGCGCGTGGTCGCTTGGCGCACGGGCGAGCACGCGCTCAGCGTCGCCGCAGCGACCAGCGAGACGATGGTGTCCCGAGCGCTCACGACGCGCCCCCGCTGTCGCCCGAGGCCGTTCGGCGGTCATGCAAGATCTGCAGGACCGCTGTCATGAGCGTGAAGGACACCACGAGCGTCGCCGCGATCCCGATGCTCGCCAGCGCGCCCAGGGACTTCATGCCGCGGTGCCCGGCCCAAAGGAGCGCGCCCCACCCCGCGAGGGTCGTTAGAGTCGAGCACGCGACCGCCAAGCCGACAGTCCGCAGCGCCTCGACCGGGCTCACGCCCTCCTGAAAGCGATGCATCAGGTAGACGCCGTGGCTCACGCCGTAGCCAAGCACGATGGGCAGCACGACGATGTTCATGAAGTTCAACTGCAAGTCGCTGAGCGCCATGATGCCGAACATGACGCCCATCCCCACGCCCAGGGGCAACAGCGCGACCGCCGTCGAGCGCGCAGACTTGAAGTCGAAGTAGAGGATCACGACCAGCAGGAGCGCCGTGAGGAGCATTGTCAGGCGCCCATCGAAGAGCACGATGCGAGCGAGCTTCGCGAAGATGACGGCCAACCCTGCCGAGTGAAAGACCTCGCCGTTGGGCAGCTCGAGGGTCTCGACCTCGTCGGCGAACTTCATCATCTGCTTGCCATCCCACAGGTCGACCGTGGGGTAGACGAACGTCAGGTAGCCGGCGTTCTCTGGCTTGCTCGTCGGCAGGTTCTTGAAGAGGTCGCGGTACTGTGCCGGGACGTCTGCGAGTGTGTAGGGCTTCGCGTCGAGGAGCTTCATCGCCTCGTCCCACTTGCCCTCGAGCTCAGCCGGCAGGCTCTTGCGGTCGATCTCCGCGAGCTCGGCGCGCCACTCGGCGAGGACCTGCGCGTTTCGGGCCTGCTGGTCGGCGGGCGGCACGAAGGTGTACATCGACGCGACCTGCTGCACAGTCGAGAAGCGCCCCTCGCCCAGAGGCGACATGTGCTTGTAGACGCGCTCTGTTTCTTCGGGCGTGCGGGTGTAGACCGCGACGGGATCGGCCGAGATCTGGAACCGCGCGTTGACCTCGTCCTGGAGGCGAACTGAGGGCTGGTTCTCGACCATCAGCGCGCGTGTGTTGTACTCGAAGCCGACGCTCGGCGCAGCGGCGATGAGCGCGAGGCACACGGCACCGCCGACGGCCAGCACCACCCGCGGCGCGGGCATCCGCATGCGACTGCCGGAGCCGTTCGCCTCGATGACCTGACGCCCGAGCAGCCGGACCGCGACACCCGGCCAGCGCCGTTCGAGGAGCACGAGCACCGCGGGCACCCACAGGTACATCACCACGCCGATGATGAGTACGCCCGCGCCCGCGAGCAGGCCGAAGTCGGAGAAGCCGCGGAACTCCGAGAAGACGAGCGACAGGAACGCGGCGCCCGTGCCCAGCGCGGAGGCGAGCGAGGCGGGCCCCGAGTAGCGCACCATGTTGACGATGGCCTCGTCGAGAGGGCGCCCTTGGCCGAACTCGTAGCGCAGCCGGTACAGGACGTGAATGCCGAAGTCGATGCCGATGCCCATCAGGATCCCACCGAGGATCGATGTGATCATGTTGAGCTCACCGACGGCCATCCGCGCGAAGCCGAAGGTCAGGACGACCGCGAGCACGAGCCCCGTGATGACGAGCAGCACGCTCCCGATGCGGCGCCCGAAGAACAGGAGCAGCGTCGCCAGCACGCCGGCAAAGGCGATCGTGCTCACGGGCGCCAGCGACGCCTGAATCTGGAAGGAGTCGTCGTAGTTGGTCTGGTAGCTGCCCGTGAACCCAAACTCGACCACCGCGGGGTCCGCGTTGGGCGCCTCGGAGTACTCCTCGGCGAGGCGTGCGCCGCGCGGATTTGCGACGGAGTAGGTCGCCAGACGCGCTCGAATGGCTTCGACGAGCTCGCCCGTCTCCCCGAGCTTGTTGGAGTCCCACATCGGCTTGACGAGCAGCAGCACCATCTGCTTGTCCTCGCTGATGTAGTAGTCGTCGGAGATGTCCTTGCGACCCACCCGGCGGTACTTGTCGATCAGGTCGTCGAGCTTGAGCTCATAGGGCTCTGTCTTGCGGATCTCGACGAAAAAGGGGCTCGCGCGCTTGATGGCGTCCTTGAGCTTGAGCATGACGCGCCGCTTCAGCTCGACGAGGTCGTCGGTCTGCATGAAGAGCGCGGCGTTGTCGCGCAGGAAGTCAACCTTGACCTTGTGCGTGACCTCGCGCACTCGAGCCTTGTCCTCGAGCAGCCACGCCGCGGTGTCGTCGGCGACCCCGCGCAGGCGGACTTCGTCCGTGCCTCGCAGCGCGACGATCAAGTGACCGGCGCCGCCCACCATGTCGACGACCCGCTTCAGGTCCTTGACCTGACGCAGGTCTTGGCTAATCAGGTCGAGCTGGTTGGTGTTGATCGTGAGCTGACGCGCCAGCAGGCCCGCACCGACGGTCAGCAGGAGTAAGACGACGACGATGCGGCCGGGCGCCGCAAGCAGCAGCCTGCTCCACGCGTCCGTAACTCGATGACGCTCAACGCTCAAGGTCGGGTCCCGTTCTTTACGGCTTCGCGGTCAGGGGCGCGTCTTTGGGAGCGGGGAGCTCCGCCGCGCGCGTCCGCAGGAGGTCGAGCAGCTTGGGCATGCCGCCCTCAGCGAGGATCGGGGCGACCTGGTCGGCGCGAATGTTCGTCAGCATGGACTTGTCACCGACGACGGTCACGTCAACGACCCTGACTTCGCCCGAGGCCGCTTTGGAGAGCAGGTACACGACCTTGATCTCCTGCTCCTTGGGTCCGACCTGAAGGTGCAGCACCGAGGCGACCTTCAGCGCGTTGCCCTCGGGCTGCGCGGGGTCATATGTGATCGTGGTCAGGTGCTGAAAGCTGTCTCGCATCTTCGGGAAGGCGACCGCCGCGAAGAGGTGTTGGAACAGCCGCGTGAACTCGGCGCGATCCGAAGCACTTGCAGTCTCGTAGGCGGGGCCGAGCAGCGCGCGGGCCTGCCCGTCGGCGTCGAGCAGCTTGAGCGCCGTCACATCGAGGCCATACCGCACGTTGTTCACGAGCTTGCCGAGCGTGGCCTCTTCGGCATTCTTCTGCCGCTTCGGGGTGCGCGCGCTCGCTGCGGGCACGCAGCCCAAGGCGAAGACCAGCGCGCAGAGCGCGGAGACGAGCGTGCGGCGAGAAATCAGCGGCGTTCGATTCATGACGAGCCTCTAGATGCGAGAGTGCCGAAAAGCGGCGGCGATTTAGCACAACGCCCACGGTGACTCCACCGGTTAGGTGTAGTCACCGCGGACCCACCACACGAGACGCACACACGGTCGGCCGTATTCTCAGAGAGTCACTCCCGAGGTCAGTCCATGAGCGCGCTCGCCCTGAGCCCCGTCAGCCCCCTGCCCTTCGACCCCTTCCTGAGAACGACCGAAGGCGCCGAGAGCGTGCGTGACGTTGACACGCTGCGCCGCGGGCTTGAGTCGATGGCGCAGCGGGACGTCATGGTCGCCACCCCCCGCGGCTTCGTTGGCGTTGCGGTCTGCGAAGCGCCCCTGCGCTTCAAGCTCGAGCGGGGTGAGCTCGTCAGCGCGCTCCACGTCGGGGACTCCATCGCCATCACGGACCATCGCGGGGTGCAGTACGTCGGATTTCACGCAATCGTCGTGAGCATCGAGCCGCATGCGGACGGGGGCGCGACGCTCTCGGTACTTCGGCCGACAGAGGCCTATTTCTACCCCGGTCGTCGGCATGTTCGCCTCGACGGTGTGCTCGGCGCCCAGGTCGAGCTCGACATGGACGGAGAGCGCACCGTCGCCACCGGGCTCGATGTATCGATGCGCGGGATCGGCATCCGCGTCGCCCTCGAGGACGGCTTCGTCATCGGGCAGGTCTTCATGGTCCACCTGACGTTCAGTGAAGAGACCATCTCTCTGCCCGCGCGCGTTCGGACTGCCCTCGTCGAGGGGGACGAGATCCGGCTCGGCCTCGAGTTCGCGGGTCGCTCCGAGGGCCTAGAGTATCGGGTGCTGACGGCGCTGCGCGGGATGCGTTAGAGCGCGACGACCGTCTTGACGACCGAGAGGCCCTCGCGCGCGAGGAGCCGCACGGACCAGGCGGTGCTGACGACGGCAGGTCTGGCCTCGACGCCAGCGACTTGAGCGAGCCGGAGCGCGCGCGGCATGTGCCAGTCATCGGTGACGAGCCATGTTGGTCCCGGCCCCAGCAGGCCGCGGCCCAAGGTCAGGTTCTCGAGCGTCGTGCGGGCTTCGACCTCGGCCACGAGCGCCTCGCGAGGGACACCCTGCTCAAGCGCCAGCGAGACCCCCACCTCGGCCTCACCCCGACCGCTGACGACGATGCGCTGCGCCTGACCCGCACGCCACAAAGAAACAGCCCCCAGGACCCTGCGAGCGAGTCGCGGCCCAGGATGACACCCGAGCACGAGCGCGGTCGACAAGACCCATTTCTCATCGACTGCTGCGCGAGCGTAGCGCCGCCCATGCCAAACGGCCCACGCTGTGCCGACGGCCCACGCTGCGCCGCCTGTGCCCGCGACGAGCAGAGCGACGCGCGCCTCAAGTGAGAGTGGAGACGTCACCCGCGCGGCGGATCGCCTCACTGCAGACCGCCCTGCCCCCCGACCAAGTGCGCGGGGTCGACACCAAGCGATCGCAGGGCGAGCGACCACACCTCGGCGCGGGGCCACTCAAAGACCAGCTCCGCAGAACACGGCGCGACCAGCCAGCTCCCTTCGAGGATCTCGCGCTCGAGTTGGCCGCCGCCCCAGCCCGCGTAGCCGACCAGCAATGACAGGCGCGCCTCACGCGCCGCAGTCATCCGGCCGATCGCCTCGCGGCTGCGGCTCACGGCGACACCGGGACAGACGCGCATCGTCTCTTCAAAGCCCCAACCGTCGTCATGAAGCATCCAGAGCCCCTGCGGTTCGACCGGCCCCCCGCGCAGCAATTGCGCGTCGGTGGGGCCGGGCCACGGAAGTCCCAGCTCACCGCAGACTGCCGCGCACGGGTGGTCGATTGGCTGGTTCACAATTAAGCCAACCGCCCCGCGGTGGTCGTGCTCCACCATGACGACGACCGAACGCTCGAAGTGCGGGTCAAGGAGCTGTGGCATCGCGACGAGAACGCCCGGCGCAGTGGTGAACTTCATACGCGCATCCCGAGCTGCAGGACGACCGTGGAGGGGCGCTGGAGGAGCGCGCGAGCGACGAGATCCGTCCATCCCACCGACGAGAGGGTCCGCGCGATCGCCCACGGCGCACCATCGGGCGCGTCGTCTCCGAGCCTGACCCGCGCAGCGCGCTCTGGGATACTCGCGCCCGAGGCTGTCCTCACGCGGACGACGAAGACGCGTCGCGGCGCCGCCACAGGGGGTTGCTCCGCGCGATAGACGCCCCGACCCCTGAGGTGCTCGACCTCGGAGACCACAGCGACATCGCCGTTTTGGAGCTCGACGAGCGTGCCGACAGGCAAAGGACCGACGACAGCCGCGAAGACCAAGCAAAGACCCCGGTCGACCCCGCGGGGGGGTGACGTCAAGAGGGTCAATGTGGCGTTGAGCGGCGACCGTGACTCGTCTTCCGCGTCCGCCCGCGCTGCCGCGAGCCACGCACGCGCCACCACGATGAGCTGGGTCTCAAGCGTAGGCGTCGGCGGGCCCGGGAGGTAGGGCGGGCCACTCAGCGATGGACCAACGCCATGCTCAAGCGCGACGATAAACCGCCGGAGCACGAGCTCGGAGATCTCGGCGCAATCGAGCAAGTGACGCACCGCGTGGGTTGCCGTCGCCTCCGCGTCTGTGAACTCGGCGGGCTCAGGGTTCGGCCACGCGGCGCCCATCTCAGCGAGGAGCGCAGACAGCGTGAGGTCGGCGCACTGCGGCAGAGTCAGGCCCAAGCCGCGCGCAGTGGCGCCCACCAGCAGGGCGGTGTCGACGGCGCGACGCGGCGCATCGTGAGGCGCGGTGCCCAAGACGGGCATCGCGATGAAGAGGTCCTGCTCACTCGCGCAGGCGTCGACCAAGTCGAGCGCGATCCGTCGCGCCTGCTTGACGTCGAGCGGCGCGCGCGCCAGCAGCGTTCGCATGGCCGCGACCGCCTTGGCGTAGAACCAGAGCGAGGCGACGCCTCGAACGCCCTGACCGACGTCGTCCAAGCGCACCGGCTGCGGCGCCAGACGCATGCGAGTGATGCCGTCCGTTCGCAGGTGTTCGCAGAGCGCCGCGAAGGGATTGCGGGTCTCTGCAGGCGGCCGAAAACGCGCGAAATAATAAAAGAAACGTCGAATCTCACCTTCACTCGGCTTGGCCGCGAAGGTGACTCCCCCCGCCTCTCTGCGCGCCAGCCACTGCTCCAACTCCTGCGCGAGCTCTTGGGTCGGGGGGTCGAGCCACAGGGCATGGCTGTTGATCTGCACCACGCCTTCGTAGACCAGCATTGTGACCGCCTGACGCTCCAGCCGCATCAGCGACTCGACCGCCTCGAGGAGCTTCTCCGTGGGCCGGTCGTAGGCGTCGTTGTTCAGGTCATGGATTTCACCGGTCTTCACCAGCGAATAGACTTGGACAAGCATCTGCTTGCCCGCGGTCTGAACGCGCTGGTGCTGCTCACCCTCAAGTGCGGCGTTGGGCTCAACCACGCGCGCGCTCCGTCCGACAGGCCATCACTTCTCCAAGTCCAGCTCAAGGAAGTCCTTGAGGACGTCATCGAGCGACGCCTTCTTCGGCGGGGCATCGTCACCGAGGTAGTCCGCGAGGATGTCCGCCAGGCTCGCCTCCGGCTGGTGCGCCCAATCCTCGGCCTCACGTGCCGTCTGCCGTTCGACGATCCGCGGCGTGGCGGAGACGAGCAGCGGCGCATGGAGCGCAGACGCCTGAGCGAGCTCGGCCCCCACGAGCGTTACCCGGTCGAGCGCGAGCCGCAAGCCAGCGACCTCGATAACGCCGGGCTCAGCGCGCAGGCGGCGCTCGTCGCCGACCAAGAAGACCTCGCCCAAGTCCAAGAGCGGCCGCTCCGCGAGTGGCAACGCCCGCGCCACCTCGCCCGTCGTCGCCGAGGACGCGGCCATCGCGCCGAGACTTGCCACCGCCTGTGGCGTGGACACGACGACGCGAGGACTCGGCCGCGGTCGAGTCGGCACAGCCACGCGCAGCGCTGTGGGCTCAAAGAGGAGCCGCCCCCCCAGAGCGCTCTCGCCCGCGCGGACGACGGCGGCGGCGTCATCGGGGCCCGCGTCACCGGCCGCCGCGGCGGCGCGCGCCGGGGCGAGCGGCCGCCCCTTCTGCGCGAGGCGCACCGCGACCTCGCATTGGGCGGCGAGCTCAAGGTCTGCGCGGCCCTGGAGTTCACGGATCAGCGCGAGAGCGCTCGGCGTGGCGAGCCGTGCCAGCCCGGCGAGCGCCGCACGGCGCATCGGTGTATCGACGAGCGCTTGCGGACCACGCCCCATGAGCCGCCCCAGGCCGCCTGACGCGGCTTCCCCAAGCGACAGGCGCGCGCGGATGGGGTCTAAGGCGCGCTCACCGGCGAGCTCGCTGAGCGCCTCCATGAAGGCACGCTGCTCGTCCTCCTCGGCGAACTCGAACGCCGGCGCCTTGATTGTTCCCGCGACATAGGTCGCGACGCTCGCATCTCGCGCCTCGAGGAAGCGGGCGAGCACAGCGAGCCGCACTGCCGGCTCAGGGTCTCGCATCAAGGGGAGCAGGGACTCTCTCAGCGCGGGACCGTAGGCGCCCGGCAAGGTCTCGACGGCTCTCGCGCGGACCCGCGCGTCTGGGTGCTTGAGGAGCTCTCGCAAGAGTGGCGTCGCTTGCGCGCCGAGTTGACTGCTCAGGATGACCTCAAGCACCTCGAGCACGGTCTGCGCGTCCCCTGACCTGAGCTGCTCCGCCCAGGGCTCCATGGACGACGCGCCCATCCGACGCAGCAAGTCACGCAGGAAGGCCTGAGCAGCAGGCTGCGAGGCCCCGCTGATGAGCGCGAGCAGCTCGGGCGAGCTCACTGCGCCCGCCGCTACGAAGTACCAGCGCAGCCACGACGTCTGCTCAGGACGCTCTGCGTCTGCCCACTGGGCGGCGAAGCTCACAGCATCGCGCCCGCTCACCTGCTGCCGGACGGCCTCAAGCCGTGGACCAGCCTCCGCGCTGACCTCCATTCGCCACAGCGCTGCGAGTGTCCGGCCGATGTCCGCGAAGGCTGTCATTCCCAAGCGCGTCCAGGCGACGCGCATGGTGTAGAGCAGACCGCGGCCAATGACCTCGCCATCGACAGCGCAGACGGGCTTCAGCGCGAGGCATGCGAGCAGGCGGGTCGCGTGCGCCACGACCGGTGCGGCGGCCGTGGCGTCGATCAGCGCCACCCGCGCACTCTGTGCCTGCGGTGCGATACTCTTCAATGCCGCGCGCGCGCGCTCCGAAGCATCCTGGACGGTCGCCGCGTCGTCGAGGGTGGCACGCGGCCGTGGGGTGCTGTCGGGCGCGTCGTCGTCCGCCAGCGTCAGCAGGTCTGGAAACACATCCAGCACGACCGCGCGAAACGCCGACGTCGCCTGCTCGTCCGCCATGAACAGGCGCTCGGTGATGCCATCGAGCGCCACGTACTTGATACCCGGAGGCGATGAGCGCCACAGGTGACTGACGAAGTCTTCGTCGACGCTCTCCAGCGCGCGGCAAGCGGTGAAACCCTCGACGAAGAGGCGCAGCTCGTCGTCGGTGACACCGGGGCGGAACGTGATCCGCCTGAGGCCCTGTCGAAAGAGCTCGAAGGCCAGATTTCCATCGCGCGCATCTGACCGGTAGACGACGTCGTCGGCCAACATGAGGCGATTCGTCGAGACGACCAGCTCCAAATCACCGTGCTCACCCGCAGCGGACCTGAAGAGGCGCCCAACTTCGGCGACCCCCTCGGTCGTCGTTCCGCTCCCGGAGAGGCCGTGCGCCTCGTCCGTGGTGAGCTCTCGGATGCGTCGGAGCGCCTCGCGGACTGCCCGCGACGCCCCCTCGTCCCGCCCCGCCTTGCCCGACGCCTCCGCCAAGCGCCCTCCTGTGAAGCAAGCGCGCCCTCTGACGCGCTGCGGCTCCGAATCTGTTACATACCCTTTTCGAGGATGGGTCCGCAACCGCGCGCCCCGCGCGGCTGACGCCCCAGGAGGCCACCGTGAGCGAAGCGAAAGCCATGACCGGCGCCGCGGATTGGCGCTCAGACGCCGAGAAGGACAAGAGCCTCCTTCGGACCGCTGCCCTCAGCCTCTTCAAGATCTGGATCCCTGAGCACCCCGAGGCGAGCGCGGAGCGCGACCAAGCTTACGGGCTGTTCAAGCAGGCGATGGGCGGCCGCGCGTCGATCACGTTCGTGTCGTCGCTCTCGAGCGGCGTCGATGACGTCGTCGCGCACGGATTCGCAGAAGAGCCGCTGTCCATGCAGGAGCTCCTCGTCCAGCGTGAAGGTACGGACGCCTTCCTCGACCCACGGAACGCTCTGCGGGTCGTTCGTCGCAAGTACGGCATGATGACGCTCATCACACGCCTTACGGGGGCATTGGAGCACCGCAACGTCGTCGCCCTCAGCATCGAGGGCGCCATCGAGAGAGCGGAGCTGATGGAGCTCGCCCGCCTCGTGAGCGCGCGGGTCGTCGACTCTTCGGCTGAAGAAGAGCAAACGCTCCGCCGCGCTCTGGCCCGCGCGAACCTGAAGAACGTCGAGTTCATTTTCCACGCCGACATCATCGGGCGGCGACTGCCTGTGGGCTGGCCGGTGAAGCACGTCTTCGCGCTCGTCGGTCGTGCTCTGCGTGCGCCGCACGGCGACCCCGGCCTCGCCGCTCGGGGGGCCCTGGTTCGGCACCTGCCTCGCCTCGACAGCAAGGCGCTCCGCCAAGTCGCGCTCTACAGCAGAGAGCTCAGCAGTGAGCTCGACGCCCCGATGGGGCTCGACCTCGGCAGCGAGTTGCTCCAGAAGGCGGACGAAGCGACGCTGCTCCAAGCGACCCGAGCCCTGTTCGACGCATTTCAGACCGAGAGACGAAACGCACAACGCCAACGCGCTCTGGACCAGAGCGACGCGCCGGACGTCACCCTGATCTCCGCCGAGGCAACGGACTTTGTCTCCGAGGCCGAGCTGGCCGAAGAGGCGGGCGCTCAGACCGAGACGGATGAGCTGGTCCGAACGGCCCGCGCGCTCGACCGAATTCGGACGCTCCGCGGGCGAGACTTCTTCGCGCGCATCTCCATGCTGGGCGGTGAGCTGGACTTTGAGGGAGCAGCGCGTTCAGGCCAGGGGTTCGATCGCGTCGAGCGCACGCTCGCCACCCTGGACCCAGCAGACGCGCTCCGCAGCGCTCGGCGCGTGCTTGAGCCGCTCTTCAGAGCCCGCGCGCTGGCGGCCGCCGCCGCGACGCTCGCTCGTTTGGATCGCCGCGATGAAGCACAGTCTGCCGCAGCCGAGGCCCTCGCTGCGGCGCGTGAGTGCACAGAGGCGGACGCACACGGCGCCTTCGCGGCCGCGATTGAAGCGTCGCTGAGCGCACAGGACGAGACGACCGCCGAGGCGGCTGTGACGGAGGGCGCAGCGCGCGCCCATGGCGTGAGAGAGCCGGCTGAGCGCGCCGCGGCGCTGATGCGCTTGACGTCGACGCTCATCGAATCCGGTGCTCTGCCTGCCTCGACCCGCGCCGCACTCAGCCGCTCTGCGCTCGGACCCGACATTCACTTTTGGGGTCGCCGAGAAGTGGAGGCCCCCCTTGTCGAAGGCCTCATCGCCCTGCTCCCGGCCGAGGACGACGACACACAGCTCTTCTTGCAGAAGGTCGTGGCGCACCCGAGCGCGACTGTGCGCGCGGGCGTCGTTCGGACGATGCCGCTCAGCGAGACGCCGGCCTTGCGGAAGATGCTCCTGGCGCACCTGCGCGACCGCGATCCGGACGTGCGGATCGAAGTCGTCGAGCGCTTGGGCGCGAGTGGTGACCGCGCGCTCGTCCTCTACCTCGTAAACGCCTGCAAGCACGTCCAGGGCGACGGCCCACAGAGCCCGCCCACGCCGGCAACGCGTGAAGAGAAGCGCGCGCTCCTCTTGAACCTTACGCGCCTCGACGGCGAGCGACAGCTCCCGCTGGTCAACGCCTTCCTCGGCGCCCTGCACACCGAGGGTCCGGGCCTGACGGACCGGCAAAAGCCCCTCAAGGACGACGTCGACCTCCAGCTCGCGGCGCTTGAGGTCTTGGTGCACCTGCGAAGCCGCGGCGCACGGCGGCTGATCTTCAACGCTGCAGAGCGCGCACGCCGCGTCGGCTCGCCCATCGCAGAGACTTTTGCCGCGGTGTGGGGCGTGCTCAAGGCAGCGCCGTATGGGGACGCCCACCTCCCCCGCTCACCGCATGACCCGGCGTGGACTGAGGCCGACCGCTTCGAGCTGGACACCTGGCTCGAGGGGCAACGCGCCGAGGCGGCACCGGCTGCCGCACAGCCGACCGGGGCGGTCTCCGAGCGCGTCGACGAGCCGCTGACCCCCCCGCGGCCGGCGCCGCTGCGCGCATCGCCTCAAGCGGTCCCCGATGCGCCCGAGAAGCCCGGCCTCTTCGAGCGTCTCAAGCGCAAGTTCCTGGGCGATTCACCCGCCGAGCCGGCGAACTCACCCCGCAGCGATGCGCCCCCGGGGCCTGAGGTCGAAACATCCCTCCCGTCGGCTCCGGCCGCGGAGACTGAGCCGCCGGCACCGACGTCGCCGCCGACGCCTGTCTACCCGGCGACGCTCCTCATCGAGGCTCACATCGAGGGCGGTCTCGAGAGCGGAGCGTCAACGCTGGCCTTCGAGTGCGCGCTTTATGCGACGTCCAGCGACCAGACACCCCTTTGGCGGGACACTGTACTCGCGCGATGTGCCGGCCCCCGAGTTGTCCTGGAGCTCGGGCGCAGCATACCGCTCCCAGCGCCGCTCCCCGCGAGCGTCTGGCTCGACCTGAGCCAGAAGGGGCACGAGGCCGCGGCCGCCCGGATCCAGCTCAGTCGTGCCCGGTCGGTCGTGCACGGCTGAAGGGCCGACTTACTCAGCGCTCCAAGTCAGCGTGAACGGACCGCGCTCGCCGCCCGCGCCATCCACGACGACAAAGACCTCCTCGGTCTCCACGGCGTCCAGCGTGAGCTGCTCCGTCAGGGCAGCATCCGCACCAGCGAGGCACTGGCCAACGACATTGTCGCACGGCCCGCGCAGGATGTAGAGCGCAGCGTCCCATCCGCCATCGGGCTCGACGCTGAACGTGTAGCGACGGCCCGCCTCGACGGAGACTCGGTAGACGACCTCGCCGCCGTCAGATGCATAGCCCGTGCACACATTGCCAGCGGGCAGGTTCAAGTCGTTCGCGGCGCCGCTGGTGTCACCTTGAAGCGTACCCGAGGGTCCAGCGAGCGGCTCAGCGCTCGCACAGACCTCGTTCGCGGGTGCCGCCGGGTCCGGCATGACCTCGACGCGCACGTTGACGCGGCCACGCGCCTGCGGGCCGAGGCCTTCGACGACGAGGTACCACTGCCCTGCCGCGACCACGGCGTCATCGAAGCCCACGCCGCACGACTCCGCGGCGCCACCACAGCGTTGAACGAGCGCTGCACCGACGGGGAAGTCCGCGTCCAAGCGCACGGCAACCCGTGAGCGCCGCTCGAGGGCCAAGCTCCAGACCGCGTCCGGCCCGCTCGGGCTGAGGCAGGGCGCGTTCACGTTGTCCGCCGCGCGATCCAAGTTCGCGACCAACGCTGCGGCGCCATTGACCAGATTGACGGGCAGCGCAGAGAGGCAAGTCTCATTTTGCGGCGCGCCCGCGAGCGGCAAGAGCTCGACGCTCAGCTCATACTCGGGCCGCGCGCCCGGGGCGATCCCGCCAACGACGAACGCGACGGCGCCCGCCTGCTGAAGCGCGACGCGCACCTCGGTCGGTCCTGGTCGCCCGCTCCCGGGTGCCTCGGGATCGAGCCCGTCATCGACGCACGCGAGCTCGCTGAGCGCTGAGGCACATTGACCGCGCACGCTCAAGACCGGGTCGCCGAGCGTCCCCCCTGCGCGTCCGACGACCCGGGCGATGAGCAAACCCGGTCGCAGGACGTCGACGACGTGAATCGCCTCGCCGCCGTCGCGCTCGCCCGCGGCGCAGCTTGCGTCGAGGAGATCGTCCACACCCAGCGAGCCGGTCAGCGTGGTCGAGCCGCTCAGGTCCAGAGACGTGCGGCGTTCAGGCGCCTCGGCCGCGGCACAGAGGTCGGCCACTGCGCGCGGGGTCGTCGTGATCCGAACCGCCCACCCGCCCTCGCCGGAGCGCGCACGCAGGCGCAGGCAATAGGTCCCACGCTGCTGAGCCGTCAGAGCCGCGCCCATTTGACCGCGCGTCCACTCAGCCTCGCGGATCGGGTCGCCGCCGGCGCCCGGCAGGAGCGCCGCGTTCAGGGTCAAGTTGCCTTGAGTCACGCTGCCCTCGATGCTCAGCGCCTCGCCGGCCGAGACGTCGAAGCAGAACCAGTCTTCGTCAGCGCCGCAGGAGCGGCCCTCGAATCGAGCGTCCACCGGCGGCGCGCCTGCGGGCCTCACGGCGCGGGCGTTCTCGACCGCGTCGTCGCCCACCGTCGCGTCGATGGCGTCGTCGATGCACCCGACCTCAACCGCAGCGACCAATGCTGCCTCGAGCGAATAACGCACCGTTGAGGGTGCCATCGGCTGCGTCACGCGGATGCGAAGTGACCGCTCCACGTTGAACGGCCCGACGACGACGGCCTCGACGAGGCCGGGCGTGCTCGCACCCGCCAGCGGCGTGCCGTCCGCGTCCGCGACCTCGACGGCAAGCTCCCCTTCGCCCGCCAGATTCGTGACGACGATCGTCGCCGACGTCGACGCGGGCAGTGCGAGCGCGTACCAGTCCGCGTCGTCGCCGCAGCTCGTCGCTTCGAGGAGCGCTGCCGGGAGGGGCGTCGCAGCCTCTGGGGTATCGTTGTCCTCGTCTGGATCGTCCTCGCAGGCGGGGGCGACGCAGACCCCCGCGGCGCAGGTCCGCGCGCCGAGGCAATCGGCGTCCGCCGCGCACTCGCTCTCCGAGCAAGCGCCCGCGACGCAACGCTGTGTCCCGTCGCACTCGTCGTCTGCGGCGCAGGGGCGGCAGCGGCGGTCGCGACCCACGGGGCAGACCTGACCGACGGGGCACTCATCGCTGGACTGGCAAGTCGCTGGGAAGACGCAGCGCCCGATCGCTGCGTCACAGACGCGCCCGTCAGGACAACCTGTGTCCGCGCAGCTCGTCGGGGGCTCGCACCGGCGGCTCCGCGCGTTGCACACGTCTGCCCCGACGCACTCTCGGGAGTCGTCACAGCTCTCGGCCGAGATGCAAAGGCCAGCCCGCGTGTCGCACGTCGACCGGCCGAAACACTCAGCGTCGTCAGTGCATTCCACACAGCGGCGAGCGACGCAACGGTCCGCGCGACCGCTGTCCGCGCAGGCCGCGTCGTCCGCGCAGCCGGCGACACAGGCGCCCGCTTCGCAGATGCGGTCGCTCAGGCACTGAGAGTCCTGCTCGCACGGCGTGGCGTCGACGCAGGCACCCGCGGCATCGCAGACCCCGCGCGGACACTCACAGGGCGGCACCACGCCGCCGACCGTGCCGTCCGCCCCCCCCGCTTCGCCCCCCGGCTGAGGCGCGCCCCCCGCTGGGGTGCCGCCGCCGCCGTCTTCTCCACCGGGCCCCCCGAAAGGCGCGACTGCGTCCGGTTTTGGCGGAGGAGACGAGCCGCCTCCGCCGCCGCAGGCGAGCAAGGTCAGGGTCATCGCGAGGGAAAGCAGGCGCGAAGCATTCATGCGCGCGGACCTCCGGGGTCGGGCAAGGGCGTGCGAGTCAACCAAACCCTGCGGAGATTAGTCGCGCACGCGCCATCGCCGCAACCTCTCGGGCGCCAGAGCGGGGAATGCCGTACACCCTCATCGCAAAAGTCGCATTGGATTGAACGGCCATGGAACTTCGCGCTACCTTCTCGACTCTGCGATACTGACGCGCAACGTGTTCGGAGGGGGCGACCCATGCATCGGACTTCGAGGTTGGTGGGACAGTGGGCGAGCTGGTTTGTGGCGGTCGCGCTCCTGTGGCCGCTCAGCGCTGCAGCGCAGGGGGATCCGACGATCATCCCAGTGCCCTTCGCGCAGAACAACCCAAGCCTGCCTCACCCTGCGCATGAGCGAGCGCGCATCACGCTGAAGGCCATCGCGCGCAACGCGAACTGCGAAGCCGGCTACACCGTGTCGTGGGATACGAACTTTGACGGGAACTACGACAACGACGCGCCGCGCGACGTCTCGCCTCTGAGCGGCACCGTGTACGACCTGGGGCGCACGTTCGAGGTCCCCGACGTGCAGCGCGACACGCTGCTCCCCGTGAATGTGCGCGTTCGGAACAAGTGTCTCGCCGGGAAC
>Ga0164295_10000341_pt1 | contig 39597 bp, 35 predicted proteins | sample GEODES006metaG_FD_111798 | JGI IMG/M metagenome (GOLD analysis project Ga0164295, IMG submission 111798) | Oligotrophic lake water microbial communities from Sparkling Lake, Wisconsin, USA - GEODES006 metaG | ecosystem: Environmental > Aquatic > Freshwater > Lake | place: USA: Sparkling Lake...
CCGCCACTCCAGCTGGCTGGCCGCAGGCAGCGGCAGCAGTGTGAGCAAGGGCAGCCCCGCGATTAACGCCGCGAGGAAAAGGAAGCTGTAGGGCAGGCGGTTGCGGGGCGGGTTCAGCACCAGTAGCAGGCCTACCGCCAACGCCGCCAGGGCAGGAATCCAGGGGTGGCGGCCGTTGCCCAGCGCCAGCAGCACCATGGGAAACCACGCCAGCAGCAGGGATAACCAGCGCTGCCTGGGCGGGGTTGCTGATTCATCGGCTACCTCCACGCCGGAAGCGTCGGCGGAGGCGGTCGTCGCGCCCGTTTCATCGACCGGGGAATGTCTGCGTCTTCGGCGGCGGCTCATGGGGGTCACACAGAGGCGTGGTGGGTGGGCGCTGGCTCTGACGGCTGGTCGGGTGCGGCGTTCGTGCTCTGGGAGGCAGGCTTGATGGTCACACCCGGCAGCTCGGGCCAGCGTTTTAGGGCCAGCTGCAACCCGGCTTGCAGCGCTTCCAGCCGCGAGCGCCAGACTTCCTCCGACAGATCCAGGTCATTGCGGCCGACCACCCACAGCCGTTCGCCAGTCAGCTGAATCATGCCTGTGGCGCGCCCGTGGTCCGGCTTCAGACAGAAGTCCAGGCGTGTGAGATTGCGGGCCAGCAGTTCCACGAATTCAGTGGCGGTCGATAGCCGGTCGGCCTCCAGCTCCAGCACGCGTCCGTGCGCGCGAGCAAACTCCAGATCCCGCCGTCGCTGCAGCGCGCGGCTGATCTGCGTGCGCAGCCCGCGGAAGCTTCTGACATAGCCCAGGTAACGCGCGGCGGCCAGCGCGGCGACCGCCAGCGCGGCCGAGGTGATGACGATGCCGTGGCCCTTTCTCATCAGCAGCACGATACCGATCAAGCTCAAGCTGGCACCGGTGGCATACAGCACCGCCAGTGCCTGCCCTTTGCTGTAGCCCAGCCCGATCAGCCGGTGATGGATGTGCTCGGCATCGGCCCGGAACAACGGCACCCCCCGGATGGCCCGGCGGATGATCGCGAACAGCGTGTCCAGGATCGGAATGCCCAGCGCGACCACGATGACCAGCATCGCTCCCAGCACGTAACCTTTGCGCGACGTAGCCATCGACACCGAAGCCACGAAGAAGCCGATCAGGTAGGCCCCGCCATCGCCCAGGAAGATCTTCGCGGGCGGGAAATTGAAGACCAGGAAGCCCGCCAGCGCCCCGGCCATCACCGTGGACATCATCACCACATCGGGCATTGCCGAAAAGTGCCCGACAAACGCCAGCGTCAGGCACAGGAACAAGCCAAAGCCCGTCGCCAGCCCGTCCATGCCGTCGATCAGGTTCACGATGTTCGGGATCGAAATCAGCCAGAGGATGGTAACGACAGGGCTCCATAGACCGAGCGGAACCGTCTCGTGGGTCACCGGGTGGGCGAAGACTTCAATCGCCCCAACGATGCTGTAGAAAATGCACGCCGCTCCAATTTGGCCGACCAGCTTGATGCGTGCGCCCAAAGGCTTCAAATCGTCGAGAAAGCCGATGCCGAAGACGATGGCATTGCAAAGGATCAGCGGTCCCCAAGGACGTTCGGTCTCCGGCAGATTCCAGGCCATGAAGGCCATGCCCGCGAGCAGGGTGATGAACAGCGGCAGCCCGCCCAGCCGGGAGATGACGCGCCCGTGCTTCTTGCGGTGCTCGTCCGGCTTGTCCATGCCCAGCGCTCCCGGCTTGCGCAGGATCAGCCATGTCAGCGCCATGCACAGGCCCAGCGCCCCCACAAAGACAAGCATCAACTTGAGGCTGGGAATAGGAATGGTCATGAACACTGAAACATCGGCAGTGTGCCGAAAAGTCCGTCACTTGGCAATCGCCGCTTCTTCGACCACGCGGACGAACCGGGGCCGCAGCACACTCATGGAAAAATGCGCGGCCAGCGCCTGCAGCTCAGCGGATGGCGGCAGCGGTCCCACGTCGGCAGCGGCGAGCAATGTGCGCTTCATCGCCTCGACATCCCCCTGCGTTACGTGCCGGGCATAGCACTCATCGTTCAGCTGCCCCGCCAGATCGGCTAGGTGGCAGGTAGCCGGGGCCAAGGCCAGCCAGGGAAGGCCGAGCGTCAAGATGTTGTAGACCTTGCACGGATGCACCATGCCGACAAAAGGCGCGCCCATCGCCACCACATGCAGATCGGCGGCGGAGAGCGAGCCGCTGAGCTGCGCCATGGGTTGATAGGGAAGGCAGGTCACGTTGGTCAATCCTTGCTCGGCAGCGAAGCGCTTCACCTTGCCGTGCTCGCTGCCGCCTCCGACGAACAGGAAGTGCAACCGTGCATCATCACGCAGCGCCAGCGCGGCGTCCATCAAGGTGTCCAGCGGATGGCACGGGCTGTGGTTGCCGGAATACATGACCACGAACTTGTCGTGGATCCCGTGCGCTTCGCGAAAGGCCCGCCGCGCTTCTTCGTCGTAGCGCACCGCCTCATCATGTGCCCAGGGCGCGTCGATATGAATGACCTCAGGCCTCACCCCCTTGGCCAGCAGACGGTGGGCCATGAACCGGTCCAGCGCCACGATGCGGGCGGCCCGCTTGAAGCTCCAGTTTTGCAGCTTGGTCATCACCCGCTCCGCCAGGCTCCCGGCACGCAGCCAGCCTGCGGCCACGGCTTCATCAGGATTCAAATCCATCACCCACGGCACCACAGCACCGCCTTTGACGGCGGCCATCAGCGTGCCGAGTGAGGAGATCAGCGGCGGCGAGGTCAGGCACACCGTCACCTCGAAGCGCGGCAGCCGCAGCAGGATCAGCGTGGCATTGATCCAGAAGGTGGCGAAGTCCACCAGCCGCCGCCACTTGGCCGTCTTGCCCAGGCCCGGCGTCCAGATGCGGTGAATCTCGATGCCTTCCCACGTTTCGCGCACGGGGAACCGCCGCGTGGGATCATCATAGCCACGGCTCGCAGCCACTGCTGTCACTGAATGCCCGGCAGCGACGAGGCCTTCGGCCAGATCGGTCAGGTGCTGCGACGACGACACGTGGTCGGGGTGGAAGCACTGATTGAGCAAAAGAACACGCACCACCTTTTTCCCGTTTCAAATTTCCGCTTTACGCTTGTCAAAGCGAGGCCTTGCCTTGGACGATCTGGTCGTAAATCCAGGCATAAGTGCGTTCCAGTCCATCGCGCAATTTAACTGATGGCTCCCAGTTAAAAATGCTTTTGATCAGCGTGTTGTCACTGCTGCGGCCGTTCACGCCTTTGGGCGCGTCGAGCTTGTAGCTTCGCGTGAGTCGAATGCCGGCAATATCTTCAGCGATGTCCACCAGTTGATTGATCGAAACCATCTCCGCGCTCCCGATGTTGATCGGCTCCACGAACTCGCTGTTGGTTAGCATCTGCGTTCCATGCACGCAGTCGGTGATATACATGAAACTGCGGGTCTGCTCGCCGGTGCCCCAGATTTCGATCTCATGTTTGCCGCTGATTTTCGCCAGCGCGACCTTTCGGCAAACCGCCGCCGGTGCTTTCTCACGGCCGCCATCCCAGGTGCCGTCCGGGCCATAGACATTGTGGTAGCGCGCCACGCGGGTAGCGATGCCATAGTCGTCGCGGAAATGGCGGCACATGCGTTCGCTGAAGAGCTTCTCCCAACCGTAGCCATCCTCGGGCAGCGCCGGATAGGCATCGGCCTCTTTGAGCGCGGGCACGTCGAACTGCTTCTGCTTGTCACCGTTGTAAACGCAGGCCGACGACGCATAAAAGAAGCGCTGCACACCGGCTTCCTTCGCGGCCATCAGCAAATGCGTGTTAATCAGCACGCTGAGCATGCACAGCGCCTTGTTGTTCTCGATGAAGCCCATGCCGCCCATGTCAGCGGCAAGGTTGTAAACCGTATGAGCGCCATTGCAGGCGATGCGGCAGGGCTCCTTCTCCTGAAGGTCGAGTTGGATGTTTTCCACGTCGTCGAAACGCTGATACCAGTGGTGCAGCGGCTTGATGTCCACCGCGCGGAGGCGGGTGAAACCTTGCCGCCGGAGGTCGGCCACCAGAGCACCGCCAATAAAACCACCGGCACCGCAGACAGAGATCAGATCGTCTTTGTTCATGAAAAAGGGAGAGCGAAGCTAGGGAGTTGGGCTGGGGGTGTCGAGTGTAATCGTCCATTTCGCCCGTCGTGCGCGAATAGTGAGCACATCGCGAAACATGCGCCAGGAATCGTGGAGCAACCGCACCTTGCCGCCGGCCGTTTCGTGCCAGGAGATGGGGTGCTCATGCACCACGCAGCCCGTGTCCAGCAGCGCGCACAGCAGTTCCACGTCGAACGCAAAACCGGTGATGCGCAGCAACGGCCGGGCTTTCTCAAAGGCGGAACGCGGCACCACTTTCAATCCGCACTGGCTGTCATACACCGAGATGCGCAGCGTTTCGCTGACGATCGTGGCATACACCCGGCCCAGCAGGTGACGATGAAAGTCGCGCTGCACCTGCTTGCCCAGCATCTTGATGCGCGAGGCAAACACCGCGCGTTCCTGGCCTTGCCGGGCACTGTTCAGCACACAGGCCACTTCTTCAGCCGCGCAGGAGCCGTCGGCATCGACAAAAGCCAGCAACGCCTCGTCTTCATGCGCCGCCCAGCCAGCATACACCGCTCCGCCTTTTCCGGCGTTCTGATCGAGACAAAGCAGCGGTCGCAATTGCGGCCAGGCCGTGCGGCGCGTCTCGACCAGCTGCTGCATGCGGCGCTGTTCCTCTGCGCCGCCGCCATCTTCCACCACCAGCACCGACACCCGGGCATCCGCTCCCAGCACGCGCTGGAGGGAATCCAGGAAGGGTTCGATCCGGCCGCTCTCCCGGTAGCAGGGGATCACCAGCAGGGCGTTGGGGTTCTCAAGGCTCATCGCTCAGCTTCCTCTCCAGCAGCCGAAGGGAAAGGAGGATCTCGGCCAGCGTGCGTTGAAACGCATAATACCAGCCGCGCCAGCCATCCAGGATCACGCCACGCGCAAAGAGCGTGTAAAGCAGCGTTGCTATCGGCGCATAGATCATCTTCAGGCGCAGCCGGTCCTGAAGCCGCAGGGTCACGGGATCGGCCGCCATCAGCTTCACCACTTCCAGCTTCGCGTAGTTGTCCTGCGAGACCAGCCAGCGGGACAGCGGCTTGCGGTCGTCATGATCGACAGGTGCCGTGAGAAGCACGGACTTGCCGGGCACATGCAGCAGCTGCGTATGACCGTCGGCCACGTAAAGGCAGCGGTCGCGGCGAAACAGCATGGCCCGTGGCGGATACAGGCAAGCCCGCAGCGGCTTGCCAAACACGCAGTAGCGGAACGGCACATAAAAGGCCTCCACCTCATCCTCCACCTGCAAAGTCCGCAACTGCGTCATGAACGCGTCCGTCAGCACATAATCGGCATCCAGCGACATCACCCAGCGCGTCTGCGCCAAGTCCACGCCATAGTTCCACTGCGCCGTGTGGTTGTCGAAGCGCCGCTCCACCAGCTCTGCGTTGGGGAACTCGCGCACGATCGCCGCCGTGTCATCGGTGCTCACCGAATCCAGCACCACCACCCGCTTCGCCCAGGACAGCTTCTCCAAGCAGCGCCGGATGTTCGGGGCTTCGTTATACGTCAGCACCACGGGTGTGATGTCCTCGATCATGGCTGTTTGCGGGAGTGAATGTAGACACTGTCGGCCAGCCACGTGACCGGCGGCAGCACCTGGCTCAAGGCGCGCAGGGCTTCACTCGCCAGGATGGCCGCTTGAAAAGCCGTCGGCATCAAACGCCTGTCCGCTGCCTGCAAGCCGATGCCAAAGAAGCAGTCCACGGAGAACGAGGTGGGACCAATCAACCGGCCAAACATCTGGCGCAGCTCTGCCAGCGACCAGTAGCGCACGTTGAATCCCGTCGGAGCTTTGAAGCCTGTCCGTGCGCGGTGCAGCCAGCCCTTCAGCCCGATCTTGGTCGGCATTTGAATCAAGCTCTCACCACTGGGTTTGAGCGCCTTAGACAGTCCTTTCAAAACCTTGGCCACATCGTCGTGGCTCAGGTGCTGCAACACCGAGTAAGAAAAACCAAAGTCCACGGAGTGTTCGCGGAACGGCAGATGCCGGGCATCCGCGCACACGAACTGCGCCTCGACCCCGAGTTCCTGGGCCACCCTCTTGGCTGCCATCAAAGCGCCCAGTTGAGGGTCTACACCGATGGGATTGAATCCCTTCCGCGCGGCGGCCACGCACCAGCGTCCCCAGTTGCAGCCCAGGTCCAACATCACACGGCCGTTGCCGCTGGACTCGCGGAATTCAGGGATCGGATAGTCGGTGAGCTTGCCGATCATGTGCTTGTAAAGATTGCCGCAGGTCGCCGCGACCAAGTAGTTCACCACCGGATCAATCTTGCTGCCCCTGGCAATCAATTGCTCGATGCCCAGGCGCTCGTCATCGCTACAGCCAAGAGCGCTGATGCAGTAGGGATCGTCGATGCCCTGGGCGGCGGCTGCCCGCCCTGCACGAATGCATTCCAGCGTGTCCTGGCTCGCATCCGGCGGCAGCAGCACTGGAATGCCGTTGATGACCGGGTAGCGGAGGCCTGCGGCGCTGACGAGCTGATCTTGCTCAGCTCGCAGCGGCAGGCCGTCCACCGGGCACACGAGCAGTTCCAGCAAGGCTTGGGGGACGGATGCTTCACTCATAAACCATGTCGGCAAGGGTGGTCAGACGCTCATAAAAAGGAAGCAGAGAGGCCACGGAAAGTTCGCCCATCACCTTCGAATCGCCAGCTCCGGCAAAGGCCGCCAGCACAAGATCATGGCTGCGGTCGAGCGTGCGCACCCCCAGCTTCTCCAGCACCTTGCCTCCGGTGCTCAGCAGGCCAGCGCATCCTAGTTTGAAATCGTCAACCATGCCCTTGCCACCGACCATGGGGACGAACACGTCCGGGAAGAGGCGCAGTTCGGCGCTGTAGTTTTGAAAATGGTGCGTGATGATGCACTGGCGTTGGTGGCAGCCGCTGCGGATCAGCACATCGCATGACACGCCGTTGAAACTCATCGCAGCTGACAGCGTCTCCAGCTCGTCACGGTCGTTGAAGCGAACGCTGCAGCGATGGATCTGCATCTCGCCTTCGCAGAACAGCCAGGTCAAATCGAGGGAATGCATGGCGTAGTCGCACAGCAGGATGCGATGCCTGTGCTCCTGCTTCATCCAGGCGGATTGCTCGTTCGCTGGTGATGGGGTTTCGTAGTGCAGCGAGACCGCTCGCAAAGCACCGCTGGGATGCTGTTTCAGGAACTCGCGATACCTCAGGACATTGGGCTTGAAGCGGTAGTTGTGAAGGACGGCGGCCTGGCGGCCGACCAGCGCGGCCTGCATATCGCCGAGCTGCGCGCGGCTGACGGCCAGCGGTTTTTCCAGCAGCACGTGGGTGATGGACGCGGGAAGGGAATCAATCACCTGGCGGCGCACTGTCCACGGAGTGGTGATCACAGCGTGCGTGGCGGCCAAGTCCAGGCCGGGTGTGGCAGCCACCTTCAAACCATCGCTTGGCGGCGCTTCCTTCAGGGCCGGATCACTCCAGCTGATCCCGCCAGTGAAACGGTTGCGTCGCAGTCCGGGCAGGTGCTTCTGCATCACGATGCGGCCCATGCCGATGTAGCCCAGAGTCGCGGCTTTCGACTGCTCCGTCATGGGCTGATCTTGCCCAGGCCACACGGGGCTGAGTTGCGCATGGACCAGGTCGCGCAGCGTCTGACGCCAGTCGAAAGCCATGTCGAGCCCCAGTTCAGCGGCCGTCTGCGCGCAGTCGTAAGTTCGCACGTTCAGATTGTGCTCGAACAGCTTGACCAAGCGGAACAGCCTGCGTTTCAGCAGTGATAGCAAGGGCGACCCGCAGGCGAGTCCTACACGCCAGAGCCAGGAGGGGAAATGCAGTGTGCTCCACCCGCGTCCCATTTCGCGGCAGTGGAAATCGAGATATTCTTCGCGATCCGGAGCGTTCGGAGCAACGAGCATGAAGGTTTTGCGCTGGAAGCCCTCCGGCAGTGGCGCGCCAGCCATCCGGGTCAGCGCTGTGTTGACCGTATCGCGATGCACCAGCATGATCACCGTTTTGCGGTTGCCCAGGCCAAGCACCTGCCCGGTGGGCAGCTTCATGCCGGTGCCGACCATCGAATCCACCAATCCCTGCGCCACGATGAACCCGGGCCGGACCACATCCAGTTCCGCATGGGTCCACTGCTGGACGATGTGGGTTTCGACTGCTGCTTTGACGCGTGAGTAAATGCCTTTCCAGCGCGCCTCCACGGCGGCGGCGTCCTCGTTGACCACGCCAGTGATGGAAGGCAGCACGCTGATTGAGGAAACATGGATGAAGCGCTTCACGCCCAGTCGGCGCGCCGCTGACATGACGAGGTCGGCCATCGCGATGTTCTGCTCGATGGTGCCGTTCTTGACGATGGCGTAGTTGATCAGCACATCGCAGGTCGGCAGAGCCTGGGCCGCGATGTCTTCGAGCTGTTCATAGCGGCCAGAGAGATCTTGCGGTCCGGCATTCGCGAGCGGGCTGCGGTTGAAAGTCCATACCTCATGCCCGGCTGCGGTCAGAGATTCGGGCAGGCCGGTGGCGGCGAAGCTGGAGGAGGCGAGAATGAGAATCTTCATGGGAGAGGAAGGCAGCTGGTGTAGGCGGTGATCAGCCTTTGGGCGGCGGCGGACCAGCTGAAGTGTTCGCGGGCGGCGGCCAGGCAGCGCGTTCGCATGGCCTGCCGCCGCTCATCGCTGGCAAGCAGATCGTCCAAAGCCTGGCGCAAGGCGGCCGCATCCAGCGGCACCACCGCGCCGAGCTCGTGCTGCGTCACCTCGTCGCGCAAGGCCACTTGGTCGGAGATGATCACGGGCAATCCGCAGGCCAGCGCTTCAACCACGACGATGCCAAAGTTTTCGGAATGGGACGGGAGCACAAACACATCACCGCCTTGCAGAAGTCGCCACTTGGCATGGCCCTGCACAAAGCCAGACCAATGAATGCGGGCGTTCAAGCCTGCCGCTGCCACTTGTTGTTTCAACGTCGCCACATAAGCCTCGTCACCCGTTCCCGCGAGCACCAAGTCGAATGTCTCGCGAGCCCCGGCACAAGCGGTCAGCAGCAGCTCGATGCCTTTTTTCTCATGAAAGCGCGACATGAAGACCACCAGCTTCCGGTCCGCTGGAACGCCCAGCGCATGCCTCAGCGCCATGCGCGCGCCGTCGACGATGGGCGGAAGATCGATGCCATGGGGCATCACTTGGCAGGGGCTGGTGAAGCCGAGATCGCCGGTCTCCTCGGCTTCCATGCGCGAGGTGCAATGGATGAACCGCATGCGGTTGATGTTCCGCCGCGTCATCAACGCCAGTTGCAGGCGCTTGAGCCAGCCGCGTTGGGTCATCGACCAACGGCATAGCTGTCCCAGAGGCCGCACGCCGCTGGGGATGCCAAGCTCATGGGCGACACGCATGGCCGAGTTCGCCGGGTGTGAGAACACGGTGTGCACGTGAATGAAATCAAACTCCCGCCCATGCTCGCGCAACCAGCGTGGATATCGTGGCGAGTAAGAGAAGCCCACCAGCGTGTGCTGCCGCGCCTTGACCCTCGGCACGAAACAGCAGGGCACACCTTCATGCTCCGTCCATTGCTCCAGCGGCACGTCGAGAGCACCGCCCACATCGTCATTGGTGCTCAGGATGCGGGCGTCCACACCTTCGTTGCGCAAGGCACGCACCATGCCCAAGGCGGCCTCGGTAGGGCCGCCGTGACGTGGCGCGAGCGAGGCGACGGCGTGCAGGATACGCAGGGTCATCATTTTTCCGCCAGCAGATGGGAACGTGAAATCCACTGCTGCCGGGCCAGCCCGCAATCGTGCAACAGCTTCTGAATCGCGCCTGGCGCGCTGCCTTGACCCGCTTCTTCCAGGAGGGAAAAATGCACTTCCACCAGGACGCAGCGGAAGCCCGGGTGCGAGAGAACCCCCGCCATGCCGCGCAGCGCCTGCAGCTCGTGGCCTTCGACATCCACCTTGGCAAAGCGCGGGACCTGAACGCCTCCCTGCCGCATGAGCGTGTCTCCGCGGCATATGACGATCTGCGCCAGTTCTCCCTCAGCCTTGGCCGTGTCGGACATGATCCGGCTGGCTGAGCTGTGATCGGCAGGCGCGGCAAAGGTCGCCACCCCGTCTTCGTCGCTCAATCCCTGGCAGACCGCTGTGACATTGCCCAGGCCTGCCACATGCTCTTGCAGTTCCTGAAAAGTGGCGGCATTCGGCTCGAAGGCGAACACGCGGCCGCTCTCTGCCACGACTGCTGACAGCAAGCGGGTGTAGAAACCGACGTTGGCCCCGACATCCCAGACACAGTCCCCGCTGGAGGCGCGGGAGAGCACCGCCAGGATGGTGGCTCGTTCGTGCGAGGACAAGCCAAGCTCGCATTGAGCCCTGGGCAGCCCGCTCAGGCTCACCTGCCTGCCAAAACCCGTGAAGACCAGCGTTCCTGGCGTGGTTTGCTCCACGTGATAACGGCCCAGCTGCCGGAATCTCCACTCCTCGATCAGGGTGACAAGCGGACTAACGAGGGAGCGCAGGCCGAGGCGTCGAACGACAGCGCGCAGGGAGGCAAGGTGAATCATGGGTTTGGAAACGAGCTGTGGAGGCCGGACTTGATGATGAGATGCCGGAGCACAAAAATGCTCCACTTTTGATACCAGGTGGACACGGCGACAGGCGAGCCCCGGGCGGCTTCGTCGAACTCTCTGCCCCACTCGCTCCCCAGCCACTTCTCGAAGGGGAAGAGAAAGCCGCGCTTCTTTTGGTTCACCACCCACTCCGGCACCTCGGGCACGGCTTGGGTGAGTAGGCGCTTGCCGGGCTGAAGACGCAGCGCCGCAGGAATGCGGCTCACGGTTTCCAGCAGCGCACGGTCCACGAAGGGCACGCGCAGCTCCAGGCCATGCGCCATGCTCATCACATCGCTGTCGCGCAGCAGTTGGTTACGCATGTAGCGGGTCAGTTCCAGCTCGCTGATTTGGTCCGGTATGCAGCCTTCAGCTTTCCACTTTTTGCTTTCCGCTTTGACCTCTTCTCCCCCCGTGATCCAAGCCGCTAGTTGTGCGGCCTCGCTTTTGGAGAAGATGCCGCGCAGGCTGGCATAGGCGTCGGCGACGGTGCCGGGGGCACGAAGAAACTCGGCCAGCCGACGATGTTGAGGTTTGCCCCGCTCCAGCATCTGACAAAGACCTGGGATCATACGGGCCGCCTTGTGCCAGCGGCACATGGTTGGGATCTTGGTGAAGCTGGCGTAGCCGCCGAAGACTTCGTCGCCGCCCAGACCCGATAGCACCACCTTCATGCCATGATCGGCGGCGAACTTCGCCACGGTGAACGTGTTGAAGCCGTCGATGGTGGGTTGATCGAGGTGATTGAGAAACGCATCAAACAAGGTTGCTGCTGCGGCGGCATCCAGGCGCAGCTCATGATGGTTGGAACCGAAGTGCGCCGCCGTGCGGCGGGCGACATCGCTCTCGTCAGCCGCCTTGTCATCGACAGCGATGGAGAAGGTGCCGCAGCCCTGATGCCCCGTTTCGTTGGCCAGGGCCAGGAGCGCGGTGGAGTCGATGCCGCCGCTGAGGAAGAGGCCGACGGGCACGTCGCTGACGAAGTGATGCCGCACGGTGTCTAGCAAGGCGGTGCGTGTCACCTGCACGGCTTCGGCTTCTGAAATCGTTGCGGTTGTTGAGAAGCCGGGCTGCCAGTAAGACCAAGTTTTTGTCTGGCCATCATGCCATTCCAGCGCGTGCCCGGCCGCCAGCTGGTCCGCCTCTTCCACCAGGGTCAGAGGCTCCGGCACAGAGCCCGTCTCAAAGTAGCGCTGCACGGCCTCGGTGCGAAGCGTGGGAGTAAAAAGGTCGCTGCGGCACAGCGCGCGCAGTTCGGAAGCGAAGGCCAGCACGCCCTGGCGGTGATGCACATAGAGCGGCTTGATGCCCAAAGGATCGCGCGCCAGAAGAGCGGTATGCGTGCGGGCATCCCACAGGGCGAAGGCAAACATGCCGCGTAGGTGTCGGATACAAGCCGCACCGTCGCGAGCATAGAGATGCAGAATGACTTCGGTGTCAGAGGTGGTTCTGAAAACCACCCCTGAGGCCTGCAACTCGGCGCGCAGTTCGCGGAAGTTGTAGATCTCGCCATTGAAACACAGCGTGTAGCGCCCGTCCGGCGTGCTCATGGGCTGGGCGGCCCCGTGACTCAAATCAAGGATCGACAAGCGGCGGTGCGCCATGGCGGCCTGATGGCACGAAGACTGCCACAAGCCCCGATCATCGGGCCCACGATGGACCAGTGATTGCTCCATCCGGGCAGCGGCTTCCCGCAACTCGTCCGCCGAGTGCTGAAGGCTAAAGATACCTGCGATGCCGCACATGCTAGCTGGAGGCCGGGGGCTGGAGGCTGGAGACGGATTTCAAGGCGGGCAGCAGCTGACGCAAAGCGCTGGCGAGATGCTGCTTGAAGGCGTGGAATCCGTAGAGGTCGATGGCTTCACGACGCAAGGTTTCCGGTTCGTTCAGCCAGGGCTTGTCATGCTGGCGCGACAGCAGTTTCAGCACGGCACCCGCGATATCATCCGGCGATCGCGGATCGACCACGAAGCCGAGTCGGCCATGCCCGATGGCTTCGGGTGAGGCATCCGCATTGCCGACGATGCAAGGCCGCCCACTCGCGAGGGCTTCCAAATAGACGATGCCAAAACCTTCGCCGGTGCTGGGCATGACGAAAGCGTCGCAGAGGCGGTAGTGGTCGGCCAGTTCGTGCTCTGGAACAAAGCCAGCAAAGATGACCGCCTCTTCTTGACCATGCAAAGCCGCGCACTGGCGAAGTCGAGGCTCGTCATCGCCTCGACCAGCAATCACGTAACGAACCTCTGGGTGAGTGCGTCTGATTTGTGGCAAGGCAGCAATGACCTGATCATGGCCTTTGTAGGCCTCGGTGGCGGCCAGCCTGCCGACCGTCAATAGGATGGGCTGCTCTGGCTTCAGTCCCAGCCGTTGCAGCAGATACGTGGGCTTGGGGCCTGGTTGATAGGCGGCTTCGCGGAAGGTGTCGGGCACCACAAGCACTTTGCCTTCGTCGAATCCGCCCTCTTGGATCATCCTGGAACGGGTGAACTCGCTGACCGGCAGCAGACCCGCCGCGTCTTGGAGCGCGCGTAGCAGGCCACCCTGCAACTGCCCCCAGACCTCCACGCCATGGGCGCTGGAAAGGTAGGGGATGCCTGTCAGGCGACGCAAATACCACAAGGCCTTGGCGAAATGAGGATGCGTGGTCAAAATCACATCGGGGCGCTCCCGCAGCGCATGCCACAGCCCTGCGGCGGCAAAGGTTCCGGTGCGGCAGGCCCGAGGCATTCCTCCGTGAGCGGAAACTTGAATGTCTGGATCATCGGCAAAGATGAAGCCGGGAGCATCCAGCTTGCTATGCACACGGATGAAGCTCCGCGGCAACAAGTCGCGCAGCGCCTGAATCAAGCAGAGCGAGTAGTGCTGAATGCCGCCGGAGTCCTGCAAGCCAGGCACCCAGACGTGGATGACATGAAGATCGGTCACAACTCAACCCACGGACTGCGGGTATTTGGAACCACGAGGCATCCGGTTTGGATGCGGGCGTGCTTGCACCGCTCCAGGGCCGTCATCGTAATACCTGCCAAACACAAACTTTTGCATCATCGCGATGAAGACGAAGCCTGCCGCCAGCGAGCCAATGGTTTCAGCAAGGCTCCCGCCCGCTTGCATGAGTGACAGCCCTGGCAGCGCCCACTTCACTGCCATCCAGAGATCGCCGGTGAGAAGCCCCTGCCCGGCGCGTTGATCCAAGTATTGAATGAGGCAGCCGTAGAGCAGGAACCCGATGATGACGCTCGTCAGCCCCCAGTTGACGTAGAACTCCAGCACCTGGCCGACGCCGACACTGGTGCCTTCGGCAAACTTCTGGCCGGTGAAGCGCGACACCAGACCACCGCTGCCGCCGATGTTGGGTTTGGAAGGCCAGATGATGCGGGGAATCCAGGCGATAGCGGCGATGTAGAGAGTGCCGCCCTCCGCAAAACCAACGCGGCCCGCTTGAAGGTAGAGCACGGCCTTGCCCACCAAGTCGTTTTGGTTGAGCCGGCCATCAATGGTTTCCATTTGATACTGGCTTTCCAGGTTCAAAAGTTCAAAGTTGTCCAAGATGCCGCGTAGGCTGTCCAGGCGTGACTGGATGCCGCCACCACCCCAGACCTTCTCCCGAATGCTGGTGCGTTCCCGCATGTAGTTGGTGTAAAAGGTCAGTCCGCAGTAGAGCATCAGCGCCAGCCCCAGAACCGCCACGATGCGGGGCTTGATGAAGCGGTAGGAGATGGCCCACACGGAGGCAGCGGCGGCACCGCCGTAGCTCGCAAAGCCCATGAAGGTGATCGTCACCAGCGGGAACATGAGTGTGGATCCGAGCCAGAACCACATGCGTTTGAAGTCGCCTTTTTGAGCCGCCTGCTGTGCCAGCAAGACCAGGGCAAGCACAGACATCATGGTTCCGGCGACGCCGAGCTGGCCCACGCTGGGAATTCGCCTCAGCACCGGAGAGATAAACAGGAAGAAGACGATCGACATGAGCAGCAGCGTGTGGGGCAGCTTGGTCGAAAGGTTGGGATGCAATCGCCGTGGTGGTGGCAAATCGCGCGGAGGAAAGAAGAGCGGGCGGATCACCACGCCGGTGACAAAGGCGGCAAAGCCAATCAGCGCGACAAAAAGCCCGGTGTAAGTGTTTGTCACCGAGCTGCCGTTATCGAGCAGCACCTGGGAACGAGGCGTGTAAAAATCCAACGCGTAAGGCAACGCCCCGATGGGATGGATCAGGCTCAAGGCCAGCGCATACGCCAGCGGCAGGCCGAAGGCCCGCTTTGACCGCCATTGGGCGATGGAAAGGACGCCAAACAAAAAGAGCCACCACAGGATCAGGGTCAGGACCCCGGCCTTGGTGGGATTGGGCATGAAATCCATGGTGGTGACAGATTAAACAGAGCCGCGTGGTCGGTCGCTGGCCGCTGAGGCCCGCGCCTGGAGAGCGCTGGCGGCAAGGTGGAGAAAGTCCTTGCCGACGTCCGACCAGTCGCGCGTGTCGCACCTCTGCCACAGATTCTCCACCATGCCAGCGGCCAGTTGCCGGTCTTCGTTCAGCAGGGTCAGCCGATCGGCCATCTCCTGTGCGTTGCGGGTGGGAATGACCCAGCCGGTCTCGCCGTTGGTCAGCATGTCGGGAGCCGCACAGTGATCGGTGGCGACGATGGGAAGGCAGCCCGCGCGCGCCTGCGCCAGCACCGCGGCAAAACCGTCGTGCAGGGTGGGAAACACATACGCATCGGCCTCGTTGTAGATGCCGGGCAGCTCCTGCTCCGGCACACGGGGCAGGAACTCGATGCAGTCTCGGGCCGCCGCGACACGGCTGGCGGCGTCTGGCACCACATTGCCCACGACGCGGAAGTGCACCTTGTCTTTCAGCATCCGGGCGGCTTCGATCAGGTCGATGATGCCCTTCTGCAGCGACACATTGCCGGTGTAGAGCACGACCATTTTTTTGCCGCTGCGCAGGCGTTCCAGCCGCCGGTCGATCACCGCCCGCTCCGGCCTGAACTGGCTCACATTGCTGCCAAGTTCCAGCAGCAGCACCTTCTCCTGGGTGTAGCCGCGGCTCAGGAAGCTGTTCCTCGCATACGAAGACAGGGTGACGATGTGGTCCGACAAGCGATACTCTTCCATCTCGCGACGGACCATCCACGGCGTGGGCAGGTCAATGTCCGGGCACTGCGCACGCTTGGCCTCGCGTGCCAGGTCGCGGTGCTGCTCGCGGATATGGGCAGAGCCGCGGGCCAGCAAGGTCAGCGGGTTCAGGTCACTCGCCTTCAGCGCCTTGTAGATCTCCAGCGCCACGCCGCTGAAGCAATGCAGCACGTCCGGCGGCGACTTCAAAATTTGGCCGGCGGCCCAGCGCGAGAAGGCCACGTGGAGGAAGCGGTTCACCGCCTCCGAGCGCTGCCCGATGTTCCAGCGGTAGGCATAGCGGTGCAGCAATCCCAGCGGAGCGCAGCCGGTCACGCAGTTCCGAGGCAGGCCAAAACGCTCGGCCAGGAAAGCCGGGTAGTTGGTGATCACATGCACCGGCATGTCCAGGGCCAGCAGGGACTTCGCGAGGGCAAAGGCATGGAAGCGCCCCTGGACGACCAGGGTGTAGCGCGGCACCTCTTGCTGGGTCAGAGCAAAGATATCCGGGGCTTTGAAATTGGGCTTCAGCCGGTGCATTCAGGGGGCGTTTCCAGTGGAGGGTTGAAGACAGGCGGCCACGATCGTTTGCAGCCTGGCCGCATAGGTGTGCTGGCCGCTATCGACAAGACGCGATCTCACGGCGTTGGCCAGGCGACGGCATTCAACACGGTCGGCGAGCAGTTGCTCCAGCAGGGTGATCAACTCGCGGGTCGAGGTGAAGTATCTCACACATGTGCCATCCGGGCCAAAGATGTCGCGATGCTCGGCGGTGTCCTCCACCGCGAGGCAGCCGCCCACCGCCGCCAGTTCAAAGGTGCGCATGGAGTGTCCATCGCGATTGGCACGGCGCACCAGGCAGAGGTTGACTCCGGCATGGGCCACCAGGTTGCGGAATTCGGTCGGGCCCGCGTGTCCCCGGGCCAGCGATTCGAAGCCTGGCATCCGGTCCCAGTAACCGCCCCAGAGCCCCAGCTTGAAGCCGTGCTGGATGAGCGGACGCATGATGTTTGCGCGTTCTTCGTCCGCTCCGCCGATGAACAGCACCTCGCTGCTCCAGGGTGTTTGCTCTTCCGTGGACATTGCTGCGGGCGGGAAATGAATCTCCGGCGCGTAGGCGAAGGGCAGGTAGTGAATCTTGGGACCGTGCAAGGCCTCCAGCTCCGGCACATTGGCCCGGCGCGGAGTGAACACATGGTCATACAACGGCAGCGCGCGCATGAACCAGGGCGTGTGATGATGCTTGTTCCAAGGATCGTCGGTGAGAAAATTGGCCGTGGTAATGCCAGCGGCCCGTAGCTGCGCGAGCGACTTCTCGGGCAAGGGCGCGAGGCCGGTGGTGAGGACCAGGCCCGGTCTCCATTCCTGGCAACGGTGCACCACTTCACCGCCAAAGCGGTTCAATCGTTGCGGACGCTTGCCCAGCAGATGCCAGCACAGCGATTTGATCCAGCGCGGGCCCTCATAAGCCTCCGCGAGGTCCATGATCTGCGCCTCCAAACCAGCATTGGGCGCGCCGTTCATGAAGTGCCGACCCACATGCGTTTCGCGCGGGTTGCCGACGATGAGCACCTTTGTCGTCATGTGTTTAGCAAGTCGGCCCAGATTTTGGCCTGACGGGCGATCGACAGCGTTTCATGCGCGTAAGCGGCGGCTCTTCGTCCAGATTCTGCCAGGTCGTTCCGCGACAGCAAGTCGCGCAGCAAGCGGGCAAGCGCGGCGGTGTCGCCTTCGGGGAAGACATGGCCGAAACTTCCGATCAGCTCGGGAATCGCGCCGCTGTCGCTGCCCACCACCACCTTGCCACAGGCCATCGCCTCCGGCATCACCCGGCCATACTGCTCCTTCCACTTGGGCGTGCTCAGGGAGGGGAGCACCACGATGTCGGCAGCGTTCATGAAGCCGGGCATCTCGTCATGCTTCGCATCGAAATACACCACCCGGTCTGCCAGCCCCAATTCAGCGATCAGCGTCTTCAGTTCCTCGGTGTAAGGCGTGGCGTAGTCGCCAAAGTGATCGACCAGGAATTGCCAGGGCAGGTCTTTCATCGTCGCCAGCGATTGCAGCAGCAGATGCACGCCCTTCTCCGGTGTGAGCCGACCGAAGTAAGCGATGGTCCGGTCGCGCAAGCCCAGCTTCGCACGTGTGGCGGCGATCATGGCCTCGGGCTGAATCGAGAACAGGGCGGGATCAAAACCCAGTGGAATCTGCGTGGCCTGGCAGCCCATCGCTTCCATCACGCGAGTGCCATCGCGGCTGAGGGTGAACACCCGGCTCACGCGCGGATGCACCAGCCGTCGCAGGAACCAAGTGAGCAGCGGCCCGGCCATCCTCGCAGGCTTCAGAGCTTTCAAACCCGCCGCGAAATCGCGCAGGTAGTGAGGTGTCAGGTTCTCGGCTGTTAATGCCCAGACCTGCGCGTCTTTGCAAGCCAGCGCCGCCTGACGTGTCATCAACGTGGCGGGATCGTTGTCCACCAGCACATGCGTCGGTTTCCACGCGGCGGCTATCGCTTCCAGACCAAGGAAGCGTTGCAGGCGGCCATGCGTGCCTGCGATGTCCAGCAAGGTCAGTTCATAAGGTGCCGCGTCCGTCGCTGGCGTGTCACGCCACTGGCCGCCGACGTTCAACCGATGTGGCACCACTAGATGGATAGCAATGCCATGTCGCACTGCGAGTTCACGATACACCGCGCGGTTCACCGGCTGGTGACAGGGCGGAGACAGGACCAGCAGTCGCGGCGTCTTCATGAGAAAAACTGGACCATGGCGCGGGCTTCATCGGCCAGGGAGGCACGGGGTTGCCAGCCCAGATGCTGAAGACGTTCCGTGGTGAGAGTGAACGGAGCACGGAAGGCATCCTGGCCCTTGCCAAACTCAATGCTGGGCCTCAATGGCGTGACTGCTTGAATCAAGGAAGCCACATTGTCGAGCCGCATTGAGGTGCCACTGGCGAGATTGAACAACCGCTCCGTCTGCGCAGGTGCTGTCAGCAGTCGTTTCACGGCCTGGATGGCATCGTCAAAGGGCAGAAAGTCACGAAAACTTTGCCCATCGTTGTGCAGCTTCATCGCGCCGCCGGCGGCTTGCCGACAGAGATCAAGAAACAGCAGCCGGGCTTGATTGCCGAGGTCGCCGTGAGCAGGCGCGCCAACCAAGTTGGTCGGCCGCACCCGCCAGGCCCGGGGGTCGTTTTGAAGCGCTTGCTCGCAAGCCAGATGAATCTCCCCATACGGATGAATCGGTGACGGCGCGTCGGTTTCCGCATACTGCGCCCGGCCGCCTGCGCCATACACGTGAAACGTGGAGAAGTGCACCAGCCGCGCGGCCTTCCCGGCATCAAGGCATTGCATGCAGGCCTGCACCGTGGCCAGGGCACGAGCCCGCGCGGCTTCAGGATCATTCGCGGCCTCGGCTGCCCCTGGAGCGGCCAGATTGATCACCGCATCGACCTCGCCTTTCAGGGGCAAGGACGCATCGCGGGCGGAGTCGAACGACAGCACCTGCAAACCGGTGCGCGTGATCCACTCGCTGCGCAGCACGGATGTCGTCCGCTGCGTGAGGATCACGTCATGGTCCGGTTGCAAAGCCGCCGCCAGCCTGGCTCCGAAATAGCCCGTGCCTCCCACGATCAACAGTCTCATTTTTCCACTTTCAGCTTTCCGTTTTCTACTTTCAGCGTTCCTCACCCATGCTTCAGATCCCAGGTGTAAGGGATCTGGTCGGTGAACGGATCCAGGCGCTCGATCTCATCCTTCATGTGCGGATGCGTCGGGCAGTTGGCCACAATCGCCATCTCTGTGCCGATGCCTTTGAAGCCGTTCCAGACCAGCGGCGGCACGGTGACGAGGCAGTAGTTTTGCTCGCCCATGAACACCTCCTGCACCTCGCCGCGCGTGGGTGAGTCCGCCCGGTCGTCGTAGAGCACGAACTTGATCATGCCATGCACCACCGCGTAGTTCAGCGTCATGATCTTGTGAATGTGCCAAGCCTTGATCGCACCCGGATACACGCAAGAAAAATAGATCTCGCCGAACTGCTGGAAGTGCGGCGCGTCGTTGCGCAGCATGTGCATGATCTTGCCGCGTTCGTCCGGTATTTGACGCAGAGGAGTGATGGTGACGCCGTGGATCATGGGAAAACGGAAAGTGGAAAACTGAAAATTGAAAGCGGAGAATGGAAAGCTGAGTGTGTGGAATGGGGAATAGAGTCTGATTTCAGCTTTCAGCTTTCAGCTTTTCCCCCGCCCAAGCGATACCCGCTGTGGTGGCGTCACTCATGTAGGCTTCAATGTCTGCCTGCGTGCGGGACCGGGCTTCTTCGCCGTCGCGGGCGATGTTGCGATACCAGGTGGCGGTGGCTTCCAGGCAGCGCGTGAAGTTCCACACCGGCTGCCATTGCAGCACATGGAAGGCCTTGTCGATGGCAAGGCTCAGCAGCCCGGCCTCGTGCACCGCTTGGGCTTCGCTGGCATTGCGCCAAGTGCCGGGCCAGTGCTTTAGCAATTCGGTGACGAGATCCTGGACACTGCGGTTGGCCTCCAGCCACGGACCGAAGTTGAAGGCATCGCAGGCACGTGCGTCCGGCACACGCGGCAGTCGCACTTCACCCGTGAGCACCGCCGCCAGCCAGAGATAGCCGCTCAAGGGCTCCAGCACATGCTGCCAGGGACGCGTGGCAATGGGATTGCGCACGGCGATGGCTTCGTTGCGCAGCAGCGAACGCACGCAGTCGGGCACGATGCGGTCCTCCGACCAGTCGCCGCCGCCGATGACGTTCCCAGCGCGCGCGGTCGCGACTTTCACCCGCGAATCTGGAGCCAGGAAGTAGCTGCGCCGGAAGGCGTGGGCGACGAGTTCCGCTGCGCCCTTGCTGGCGCTGTAGGGATCGTGGCCACCCATCGCGTCGCCTTCATGATAGCTGCGCAGCACCTCGCGATTCTCGTAGCATTTGTCGGACGTGACGATGACGCAGGCGCACGGATGCTGAAGCCGCCGCAGCGCATCGAGCACGTTCATGGTGCCGAGGATGTTCGTGCTCATCGTCTCCACCGGCTCGCGATACGAAAGCCGCACCAGCGGCTGCGCGGCGAGGTGGAAGACGAAGTCCGGCCTCGCGTCCATCAGGGCCTTCTCCAGCGCAGGCAAATCGCGCACATCGCCGATGAGATGCGTGATCCGATCCGCAAGACCGAGCGCGGTGAAGTGATCTGGCGTTTCGTTCACGCGGATGCTGTAGCCGGTGACTTCGGCCCCGAGCATGAGCAGCCACTCGCTGAGCCAGGAGCCCTTGAAGCCCGTGTGCCCGGTGATGAAGACGCGCTTGCCGCGATAAAGGTTGGCGAACATGACAGCAGTGATTACCAAGTTTTCCACGGTGCCTTGCCGGATGACCAGAGATCATTCAACAAGGTGTATTCGCGCGGCGTGTCCATCGGCTGCCAGAAGCCCTCGTGGCGGAACATCATCAACTGCTGATCGCCGGCCAGACGTTCCATCGGCTCGCGCTCCAGCACCAGGCCTTCATCATCGTTGAGATAGCCGTCCAGAACCTCGCGCTGGAAGACAAAGAAGCCACCGTTGATGCAGCCGCCGGAGACCTGCGGCTTTTCATTGAAGGTCTTCACCGCGCCTTCTTCGATGCTGAGTTCTCCAAAGCGTCCCGGCGGCAGCACGCCGGTCAGCGTGGCTAGCCTGCCGTGCTCACGGTGAAATTTGACTGCCGCGGTGATGTCGATGTCGCCCACGCCGTCGCCATAGGTGGCGCAGAAGCAGTCGTCGTCGTCAAGGAAACGGCGCGCCCGGCGCAGACGCGCTCCGGTCATGGCATCCTCGCCCGTGTCCACCAGCGTGACCTTCCAGGGCTCACTCGGCACGCCATGAAAGGTCAGCCTGCCCGCGTCGGTGCGGCTCAGATCAATGGTCACATCCGTGGTGTGCATGGCGAAGTTAAGGAAGAACTCGCGAATGATGCTGCCCTTGTAGCCCAGCAGCAGCACGAAGTCCGTGATGCCATGCGAGGCATAGATTTTCATGATGTGCCAGAGGATCGGCTTGTCGCCAATCGGCACCATCGGCTTCGGAATCAGATCGGAGACTTCACGCAGACGCGTGCCGCGTCCGCCGCAGAGAATGACGGCTTTCATAAATGGTCATGTCGGATGGCAACCAAGTCCGCGCTGCCTGTTTCAATCACCTCGCTGCCAGGGAGCAGACCTGCCAGAAAATCATCCAAGCGTTGCAAGTGGTAGCCCAGACTTAGCAGATAGCGCTGCGCATCGCCTGCGCGAACACCTTGCTCAGGGCGGTTCTCGGCCCAGTCGTTGAACTCGAAAAACACCACCGGCGCAGAGGGTTGGGTCAAAATCTGGGTCGCGCCTTGGAACACGCCCAGCTCAAAGCCTTCCACATCCACCTTGATGGCGCGCACACGGTCAATGCCGTGGGCCCGCACCGCATCGTCCAGGGCGACGGTGGGAACGGCGATGCCTTCGGTGCCGAAGCGGTTGGTCAGCGAGCCCATGCCAAACTTGGCTTCGGGGGCGTTGTAAAAAGTCAGTATGTCGCCGCTGTGCGAGGTGACGGCTGCGTGGATGATGTCCAGCGCGCGATGCGGGTTGGCCTGCGCATTGGCGGCCAGATGATCAAAGATTTGTGGCGAGGCCTCAAAGCCCAGCACCGTGCCCTGGGGACACCAACGGTGCGCAGCGAGGAGGGACAGCACGCCGACGTTGGCCCCCACGTCGAGAAACACCGACCCGGGCCGCAGCACGCTTTGCAGCGCGGTGCAGAGCGTGGACTCGTAGCAGCCGTCGGCGACTAGGTGCATGGCCACCGGCTCACGCGTGGAAGGCACCTGGAATTGCAGGCCATCGACCTGGATGCGCGCCGGGCGGTCCGGCAGCGCGCGGGACATCAACCAGCGGGCGAGGCGCATCTTGCCTTTCAATCCATGCGGCAGCCACCTGAGCGCATACAGCCAGGAGGGCACGAATGGAATGTCGGTCGGGGAACCCATCGTCAGCTACTGTTCCATCAAGGCCAGCACCTTGGCGAACTGCGTTTCATAATTCCAGCGCTGCTCGATCAGCCGTCGGCCGGTCTCGCCCATGCGACGGACCTCGTCGCGATGCTCGCTGAGCCAGCGGAACGTCCGCGCCAGATCCTGGGCATCGCCGGGCTCGCAGGCAACGGCACAGCCGTTGGCCACGAACAGCTCTTCCCACTCCGGTGCGCGCGGCACGATCAGCGCCAGTCCTTGGGAAAGGTAGTCGAAGGGCTTGTTCGAGGCACCCACCATGTGCCGCATGTTGATGTCCTCGCTGCGGTAGTTGAGCAGGGACAAGCCCACGTCGCACTCTGCCGCCCGCGCCATCAGGTCGCTGCGCTGCGGCAGGGTGCCGAGGTATTCAAACCGGTCCGCCACGCCCAGGCGCCGCGCCTCCTGCTTCAGCTGGTCGGTGTAACCGATCATGCCGGGCACTTCATAGCCGATCAGCCGGATCGCGACATCACACTCGCACGCAGCGAGCGCCTCCATCATCATCACCGGGAAACGATCGGGCACGATGCTGCCGTGATACAGCACGCGCAGGGGGCCACCCTGCGGGCGCTGGATGCCACGGTCTTCGAGATCGTTGATCGACGGGCAGTTCCAGACACAGACAGCCTCGCCCTGGGCTGGGTTCTCCTCCAGGAAGGCCTTGAGCCGGGTTTCGTTCGGCAGCACGACCGCCTGCGCCTTGCTGGCGATTTCGCGGCGGCGGCGACGGCAGAAGGCGGCGAACCACTTCTCCCGGCCTTTCGCTGCGGCGGGCGAGTCATGCTCGTGATAGATCAGCCGCGCACCGGTCAAGTGCCGCACCCACAGCCCCGGCAGGGCCGACAGAGGATCCGAGCAGTAAACCCAGCCGGGCTTGAACCGCCAGGCCTTGAGCACGCACCACCAGGTGAAGGTCAGGTAATGAAGCTTTTGCAGAACTCCGGGCGAATGCCACCGCCGCTTCCAGACCTGGATGCGGGGGAAGGGCGGAAACTCCATGGCCGCGGCCCCGCGCCCAGCGATGCCCGCGAAACGCACCTCCCAGCCCCGGCTGGCCAGCTGCATGGCGCTGTGCTCCAGCGGCGGATAGCCGGCGGGGTTGGTGTATTGCACATACATTACCCGGCCACGCTCGGTGGCTTCGGTGATTTTAAGACGATCAGCTTCGCTTTCCAGCGTCCAGCGCTTGCGCGGGGCGAAGTGGTGCCGCCAGATCTCCCGCAGGCTGTAACGCCTGACGAAGGCCCGATACGTCCGGCAATGCTCGGGGGTAGAGGCAAGGGCCTGGAGCAAGGCGCACAAGCGATTGGGAATGGCGTGATGCTTGATATGGCGCAACGACCGAAGCCAGCCCCAAGGCTGCAGCCAGCGCGGGTAGCGCAGGTAGGCGAGCAGCACCTCGTTCCGAACCCAGGGCAGGATGCTGTGCTCGTTGTCCGAGTAAGGCCGGTCGTGCCAGGCCCGCAGCCACGGACAACTCAAGACTTGGAAACCTGTGGCGCGGGCCTGTAGCGACACGTCCACCTCCTCCACGCCGTAGGCATCCGGCACCGGCACATATCCGGGCAGCCGCAGGTAGTGGCTTTTGCGGGTGACCGACGCGCTGCCCTCAAAAGCCACGCATTCACTGGCTTCGGCCAGCTGGGGCATCACAGGCTTCTCCCGCAGGTAGATCGCAGGCGAGAGCACCGCCGCATTGGGGAAGGCTTCCATCACGGCCAGCGCCTGGGCGAAGTAACCAGTGTCCAACGGCCAGGAGTCGTCGTCAAAGCTGCACACCACGTCACATCTGGCTGCCTTCAGCAGCACGTCACGCCCGCCACCTGGGCCCAGGTGTTTGCCACAGCGAAACACACGCACAGTTGCCGCGCAGGCCAGCGCCGGATCGTGCTCCGGTTCCCAGCCGCCGTCCAGATGCAGCAGCACCTCTTGCGGCAGCGGGTCGCAGGCGGAGATGCGGCGCAGCACCTCGATAAGCGAGGCTTCGTTGCCGAAGCACGGGATCGCCACGGAGACGGGCACGGTGGTTTTTTCAGGGCTTGTCATGCCGTGGCCGGGGCGGAAGCGACGCGTGCGTGCAGACTTCGTTCAGCCGTCAGTTCTTGATAAATTTCCAGCATCTCATGGGCCACGGCTGTCATGTCGCGCGGAGCTTTCACTCCTGCTGTTAGTTGTGCCAGCAGTCCAGGCTCCGCCACCAAACGCCTTAGCGCGGCTGCCCAGCTTTCCGGCTTCAGATCGCGCACCAGCAGCCCGTCCACGCCATCGGTGACCCATTCCGCGATGCCGCCAAAGCCGGAACCTACGACCGGAATGCCGGCAGCGAAGGCCTCCAGCACCACCAGCGGACCGGTTTCAAACCAGGTGGAAGGAACCACGAGCGCGGAAGCATCCCGCAGGGTGGAGATCACTTCCGATGATGGCACGGGCGCGCAAACGCGAATCTTGGGATGGGTTTGCAAACGCTGCTGTAGCGTGCGCGCGTAAGCTCCAGGAGCGCCTTCGATGATCGTGTGCACATCGACCTGGAGCTTCAACTCGGGAGCAAGGTCCAGAGCGTCCAGCAGTAGATGCAGGCCCTTGGTCGGATCCAGACGTCCGAGGAACACGAGCTTCACCGGCCCGGTGCTGTGCGAGTGGTGCTTGGCTGCGGCGGTGGGTGATGCCTGTGTCAGTCCGTGGCGCACTTTCCGGATCTGGTGGCGAGGCACGCCATTGGCTTCCAGCAGGTGCTCGGTCCAGGCGCAGAGCGCCACGATGCGGTCCATGCCCGCCCACCATTCGTGGATGGTGCGATACCGGGTCTGTGCCAGCTTTGAGGCGCGCAGCGGAATCTGCCATCGTGCTTTTTGGGGAAAGCATGACGCGAGCGTGTGAGTCGCCCAAGACGTCATGGCGAGGGCCTGGGCCACCAGCTTCGGCACCCCCAGGTGATGCAGCTGGCAAGCCGCGCAGCGTGTGGAGGTGAGACGCCCGTCACACGGTTCCGTGCCCCAGCGCATCATCGTGCCCCGATGGCAGCTTCCGGTCGGTGTGTGGTAAGTGTAGATGGTGGCGATGCCGCGTTTTCGGACCTCGTTCGCCAGCAGCACTGATATCGCCGGGCTATTCGCATGGAAATGAACGATGTCAGGTTTCACCTCGTCCAGCACGCGGACGAAGGAGCGTGCGGCCACCGTGTCACCCTCCACACGTATCGTTTCAAACGATGGGACAGGATCAATGCCAAAGCGACGCACTGACAAGCCCTCATGAACATAGGTGGCGTCATTTGAGCCTGGGGCTGCGATTGTGTTTAGAACGCCTGCTGCCGCCAGTTCCCGGCATAGCGCCGCGACATAGACTTCAGTGCCGCCAGAAGGATCGGGATAATAGACATACGGCAAATGCAGCACATGCAGCCGTGACTTTAGCGCCGACAAGGGCACTGCTGTTTCGTTGCCCAGGGATTTGACATTGGCGCGAAGCAGGGGAGGCCATGAGTCGATCTCATCGGGGGATGCAGCACCCTCGAAAAGGTGTTTCCGGTCCATCGCCGGCCGGCAAAAGTCGTGCATGTGTTCGGGATGATGAATCAGCACGGGGTCACCCAAAAAACCTGCCCAATGACTGAAGGTGCTGCCCGCTGAGCAGACCAGCAGGCGGCTGTTCGCCATCAAAATCAAATCTGCAATCCCAGTGCGCCCCGGCGTGTGAGAGACATGCGGGAGGGCAAGCAGAGATGCCAGTTCAGTTGCGCTGCCGTCGCTGACAAGGGTCACAGGAAGCGCCGAGCCATGCACTGAACGCAGCTTTTCGATCCACTGGTGGAAATATTCCAGTGGAGTGCGCACACCGCCCACCTTGCTGAACTGTTCGTCCGCCCGCAGGTGTCTGAAGTCCCCCAGGCGAATCTGCAGGCAGACCATGGGATTGGACATCGTGGCGACTTCCCGTCGGCGTGCGGCCGTCAGGTGGCTGTAGAACTCGCGGCGGATCAGTGCTCGATAGTCATGCAGGTCCGCAAAGTAGTTTTTCCAGTGCGGCATCTGGGAGAATTCATAGACCGTGACATCGCTTTGGAGAGGCTCGTTGAGCCCCGGCTCATGCAGCACTTTTGCACGGCTGCGCTCACTCGCGGGCAGCTCATTCCAGGCTGAGAAAAAGTTCCAGTATAGCCGTGCGTCTCCGCCTTTCAGTAGCGCGCGCCATCGAGGGGTGCACCAGCCGGTCACGACCAGGGGGAGTCCATGCCGCCGTGCAAAGACCAGCGCCCTGGCCCAGACGAACAGCTTGTTGCCCAGCCCCGAACGGGGCAGGCGTGCATGGACATACGGCCGGGCCACAGAATCAGTAGAGCAGAGACTGGATGGAGTCGAAGGGCAGCCGCACGCAGTCCTTCGCCATGGGATGGTCCTTGGGCAGCACAAAAATGATATCGCTCTCCATCCACACCCAGGGAGGGTGGGGGAGACGGTCCAGGTAGTTCTTCAATTCCTGAAGCGTGGGGTAGCCATCCTCCTGGCCGAAGAGTCGCGCATCATCAATCAAGGCCACAAAGGGCGTCTGAGTCTGGGCAAACACAGTGTCCAGCTCGGCAAAAATCGGGCATACCTCTTCTCCCATGCCTGTGATGCCGGACGAGTAGTGCCCGTCCAGCCAGTAAATGACCGGCTTGTCGATCTTCGGAACGATCTCTTTCAGCGCATGGCGGGAGTCTGCCTCCACAATCGACACCTTGGGGATAGTTTTGAAGCGTTCCTTGGCCAGCTTGGCCAAGGGTGGATGCACTTCCACCGACCACACTTTCTCAAAGAGGTGCCGCAACTGCCAAGGTGTGTCCCCCAGGTAGGTGCCTGTCTCCACAAGAATTTTTGAGCCGCTGCGAAGGGCAAGGCGAGCAATCAGACCCCGCTTCAAAAGATAAGGCAGCGGCAGCCGCTGCCCCTCTTTCATGAGTGAAGGCAGGTAGTGGAATGCGATGCGCAAGCGCTCCAAAACTGACACCGCCCAGGGAACCCATGAGCACACCAGGTTGCGGATTCGGATGGTTCGATAGGTCATAAGCAGCAGTCCAAGCGGATGCGTCAACAGCACTCATACCACCTGCCGTGCGGGCAGGAAGCGACGCTCGACGAAGTGAAACCCCAGCAGGCCCGCGCCCAGGCTCAGCAACGCGCCCGCCACTGCCAGCCAGCCGTGCAAAGGCCGCTCGCCGAAGGTTTGAATGCACCAGGCTGACAGCAGGACAAGCACTGGAAAATGGAAGATGTAGAGGCTGTAGCTGCGGATGCCCAGCCACTCCAAGGCCTGCGCCACACGCCAGCACATGAGGTCCCACGGCAGCAACTCGAAAGCACCGATAGCACCCACGCCCATCAGCATGTTCAGCGGCAGCACGGCCAGGCTGCCCTCCGGCACCAGATGCACGCCCACCAGCCCGGCCAGCGCCGCCACGCAGCAACAAGACCACGGCAGCCATTTCTGCCTGGTCGTCTGCGGCCAACGACAAAGGACCTCCGCCACCCAGGCCCCCGCAAGCCAGATGGGGTAGGCCGCCATCATACCGGACCACCACCCCGCAAAAGGAAAAAACCAGCAAGCCACGCCAGCCCCCAAGCCCAGCCCATAGGCCATGCCCCGGCTCCGCTGCCAAACCTGCATGAAGAGCGGGTAGAGCAGGTAGTAGAACACTTCATGGCCGATGCTCCACAGCGGCGCGTTGCCGCCAAACCGAATCCCCAACAGATTGGGCTGCGCGCACAGGGCGGGCAGCACCGAGTCCAACGTGTAGCCTGCATCTCGGAAATTGGCATCCAGCAACCCGTCTCCTGTTTGGGCAAGATACAAGCGGGGGAAGTAATGGTGCCCGATCGCGTCCAACGCGACGGTGAACAGCAGCACCGCGTAGTAGGGGGGCAGAATGCGGCGTGCCCGCCTGCCCAGATAATCACGTGCCGAGAAAGTCGAATCCTTGCCGTGTCCCCGTGCTTGCGCCGCGCGCAGGTGAATGAAAAACCCGCTCAGCGCAAAGAACACCATCACCGCCTGATGACCAAAGCGGAAGCCGCTGAAGAACACGCTGATGACCGTTTCCCACCAGTCGTGTGGCAGGGCACGCCAGTCCTGCCAGCCAATCCACAGCATCATGCGCGCATGGCCGATGAGCACCATCAGCATCAGCAGCGCGCGCAAGACATCGAGATGACGGAGCTTCATGCCTGCGGTGCCAGCCAGACCCTGTTGCCAAAACTCTCGCTTAGCGCGTAGCTACACCGCTCCAGCATCTCCGTGATGTCCTCCGCCCGCTTGCCGCGACCCGCGAGCAGGGTGGGATGCAGCTCCAATGCCACCGCCTTGATCCGGTGCTGCTCGAACACTTGCGGCGAGCCCAGCAGGGCCTCGTATTCGAAGCCTTCGATGTCCACCTTCATCAAGTCCACGCGCTGGATGCCTTGCTCGTCCAGCACGTGTTCCAAGGTCTGCATGGTGACCTCTTGAGTCGGCAGAGCAAAGCGTGAGCGCCTGTCGAACCCGCTGCCACCGGTATTGGTGCTGGCGGTCAGATGCATCACCGCCATTCCCGTCTCAGCACCGACGGCGACATTGAGCAGGGTAACGCTTGGCGATTGGTTCAGCCGCAGGTTCTCCTCAATCACCGGCAGCAAACGTTGCTGAGGTTCGATCGCCAGCACACCACCAGCCTCGCCGCAGAGCCGCGCACCGATGACCGTGAAGTAGCCTTCATTGGCCCCCAGATCGACGAAAGTGCCGCCCGGTTTGAGGTAGCTCTGCAAGGTCTTTACCATGCCGTCCTCGTGCACGCCACGCTTTGAAAGCGCGATGCCGAGCAGGGACACCGGATCAATCCAGAAAGAACCATGATCCGTGCTCAAAGGCACACGCTTCACGCCCAGCCAGACCTTGATGCGGTCGGCTAGAAGATTGGGCCGCACCCGCATGAGCACAGTCTGGAGCAGCCGTAGATACCAGCCCAGAGTCATCGGTTTAATTTCACCGCCCGCTTCATGAGGGCATAGGCCGGGGGCGGCAGAAACGCGGCCAGCCACAGGCGCAGATGCGGCCCGTTCTTGAACATCTCTGGGCACCAGCGCCAGGCCTCGGTGAAACAGCGCCTCGCCTCGGCATTCATGCCATGCCCGAAATACTTGTGCGCGAAGTCGAGATACTGGGAAGCATACACCTCGCCTTTCGCCGCCCGTTTGGCAGTTTCGAGTCCGGCATCGGTCTCAGTCTCCGCGTAAATCTTGTCCAGCAGCCAGACCACCGAGCGCTCCTCGCTGCCATCGGCGCTGATCTTTTGGTGATGGTTGCTGCCATGCACGCGGTAGTCGGCCAGCACCTCATCGCAGTAGTGGAAGGTCCAGCGGCGGGCCAGCATCAGATTGAAATACCAGTCGTTGAACGCCAGTCCTGCGGGCACAGGCCAGGCGCTCATCCAGGCCTCGCGCCGGGCGATGACGGTGGGCGCGCAGATGAAGTTCTTTTTCAGGAGCGCGATGAGTTCGTTGCCCGTGAAGTCACGCCCCTCATGCACGGTGTCGGCACGCTCGACATTGATCACTCCGGCACCATCCATGATCGCGACATTGGCATAAGCCAGTCCAATCGAGGTGTCCGCCTCCAGCACCGGCACCAGTGTCTTCAGAAAGTGAGTGCGATGCCGGTCATCGGGATCAATGCGCACCACATACTTGCCGCGCGCGGCCTCCATGCCCTCGTTGACCGTGAAAATGTGACCGCGATTCTCACGCCGGTCGATGATCTTCAATCGCGGATCCGTGTAGCTGCGCAGGATGTCGATGGTGTCATCCGGCGAGGCATCATTCACGGCGATGACTTCAATCTCGTAGCCGCCCTCCTGCGCGAAGATGCGGTCCATGCAGTCACGCAGGTAGCAGCCATAGTTGTAGCAGGGAATGACGAAGCTGACGAGAGGGAGACTCATGGTGTGTCTTTCATAGACAGAAAGCAGTCTCTGCTCGCATGGGCTTGCAGTGCCTTCTGTTTCACCAGCCCATGACTGGTGACGGCATACCGCCAATAGCCCGGTGCTGCGATTTTGACGGAGTCTTCGATTTGGTCTGCGAATTCTGACAGGACCTCAAGCAAGATGTCAGGGTGGTGGGTCTCGATCACCGGCTTTAGCGCTTTCAGCACGGGAGCTTCAAAGCCTTCAACATCAATCTTTATGAGCAGCCGCAGACCAGGTTTCACCAAGTCATTTAGTTTGGCCGCGTCGATGGCTAGAACAGGGGCGGCCTTCAGTCGACTGCTAAACTGGTTGGCAAACGACTTCATCAGTGAGCCATTGGTCAAATGTCCCTCGGGCTCATGAAACATGGCGAAGGTCGTTACATCACTGACCGCCGCGTTGAATAGTGTCACGTTTTGGAGGTCGTTAGCCGAGACATTCTGCATCAGTCTCGCGTAGGCCCGAGCGGAAGGCTCGAACGACATCACTTCTCCCCCAGACTGTGCCAGCTTCAGGGCCATGAAAAGGGTGAACACACCTGCATTGGCCCCGATCTCAATGACCAGATCGTAGTTGCTCAAACGCTGGTCGAGGAAATCGAAAACTTCCTCCTCATACCGCAGTTGTCCGCCCAGCACAGCCGCAAAGTCGAACTCGCCGTTGTGAGGATACATGCGCGCCCAAGTGGCAACCCCGAGCCGCACGCGCTGTGGACACAGCACTGAGTCAGGCCAGCGCACCGAGGCCATAGAGTTCAACAATTGTTGCCGCCGCAATGGAGAGAGCCTGGAGGCCACTGAACGACAGAACCCGAGATAACACCACGCCAGAAGCGGCACCGCAGCAATGAAGCGGTGCAGAAGAAATCCGAGTTCACGCAGAAATGACTTGTCGCTCATCATACAGTCTCAGGCATTCCCTGCCGCTTGATGATTCGCGCTGGCACGCCCACAGCAGTGACTCCTGCGGGCAGATCCTGGGTCACCACCGCACCTGCGCCAACCGTGGTCCAGGCTCCGATCTTGACTTTCTCAATCACCGTGGCTCCGGCACCGATGTAGCAGCCCTCGCCCAGATGCACATCGCCACACAGCGTGGCCCCAGGGTTGAGGTTGCACCCATCACCAATCACGCAGTCATGAGCAATGCTGGCTTTCACATTTACAATGCAGTGCTGACCGATGCTGGCGCGGGTAGTGACAATGGATTGCGGAGCGAGCAGGGTTCCTTCACCGATCAGCACACCAAGTCCTGTCCAGGCGCTTGCGTGACGCAGGGTCGCTGGTCGTAGGTTGGCGATGCCAAGGGACTCCACACGCTGCACGATCTTGCGCCGAAGCGCGTTGTTGCCGAAGGCCGTCAGATAGCGGACTTCATCATGACCTGCGCAGATCGCAGCCAAGTCTGCTAAAGCGCCGAGCAGTTGCGTGCCCTGCCAAGGGCCCGCTGGCTTGCCGTCGTCGATGGCACCGAGTAAAGGCAGCGCTTGATCCAGAAGGTAAGCAGCGACTTCCGCGCCGTGACCTCCGGCACCAATAATGACCCAAGGTGTAGCCTTCATGAGTGTGTGGCCACGATGTGCCCGTAGTTCCCGATGTGGGTGACGGGCTCTCCGTTCAAAGTTAGCACGGTGTAACCGTGCTGGGTGAGTTCCTCCAACAGACTCGCCGATGATGTTCCCACGTCCGCCCAGGCATACGGATGCACCTCAATCATGATCATGCTGGGGCGGCGCGCCGGATCACTGAGCAAGCCATGGCCACCGCGCAGCACTTTTTCCTCATGCCCTTCGACGTCAATCAACAGCAGATCCCATCGACCCTCGCCCGCCTCCGCATCCAGCGTGGACAGCGTGATGGCCACCGATCCATGGTCTGACACATGAGATTGCAGGCTGTCCATGCTGAGGCTTGCTTGGCCCGCTGCGTCTGACAAGGCGGCGGGCACGACGCGGACGACGGACTGCAATCCATTGAGGGTGATGTGTTTGCGGAGGATGGCGAGGTTCTGGGGGTCAGGCTCTGCTGCGAGCACACAGCCACCAGGGCCGACACGATGACCAAAGGCCATGGCATACAGACCAAAATGAGCGCCTACATCCAGCACCCGGGAACCAGGGCGGATGTGGTTCATGACACGGGACCACACTTCTGGCTCGTAAACTTCGCCCAGGCCCCGGCATTCTGGGCTGAGCATGATTGGGTCGTTGCCATTGATGTTGCGGACCAGCCCATGCTTCCCCGTCAGCCGAATCAGCTGGTCGTAGACCGGGCGGAGCAGATTCCATAGCGGGGCCGCTTTTTTCAGCAGCGAGCTGTGCCGCAGGGCAACACAGCCTTTTTCGAATTGATAGAGCAGACTCACGATTCAGGGGTGGGGAATGCGCCAGGCGGTTACTTGGCTGCCTTGGAGATGGACATGCAGGCCCGCATTTTCGATGTCGCGCACCATCTGATCTTGATGCCAGCCGTGCAGTTCGGCCAGGAGCACATCGACCTTTCTCAACCACGCAGGCTGGCCGGCCAGGATTAGCTTCTCAGCACCTTCAATATCCATCTTCAGAACATCAATTTTGTCGATGCCGGTTTCTTTGCACACATCATCCACGGTGAGGGTGCGCACTTCCACGCCGTCGGCTCCTTCGCGCACCAGACTGGCGTTGTAGTGTTCGGTCGCAAGGGACAAGCGCATGGTGCCAGGCTGGTCTGCCACCGCCGCCTCAATCACGGTGGCCCGTGCTCCCAGGCATCGAAGGTTGTGCCGCAGCAGTGTGGCATTCTCGGGATGCGGCTCCACACAGACAATACGCGCCTCCGGGAATTGATCTGCGAGCACGAGAGCTGTGAGCCCGAGGTTCGCTCCTAGATCCACGATGACCTTGGGTGGGGCGGGCAGCCACCCGGGCTCTAGTTGGTAAACACGCTCTTTCAACACTTCGTGCAGGATGAAAATATCCCCACCATAGGTCCGCAGACGCAAGGGCACGGTCAGTGTGGACAGCTTGATCTGCGCTTCCACAAGACCGCCTGGCCGGTTGTGCTGGATGTGGAAAAGCAAAGTCTCCAGCACTAGCGCCAGCTTATCACGCCAGGTCTTGCCAATGCTCAGGCAGAAACGGCACTCCGCCAAATAACACAGAGGGCGATGGAGATAGTTGAGCATGGCTTCAGGCAGTCGCTTACCGAACCGCTCTCGATGACGCGATCACATCCATCATCCGCATCAGCCCGCTGTGGTCGCGGTTGCCCAGCTCGGTCAACTCCTTGAGCCACTTCGCATTGCGGTAGTAGATGGCCTCTGGGTCGGCGATGCGGCCGGTGACAATGGCCTCCACGATCTCCTCGGCACCGGCGGTGACGCTGACGCGCGGCTGGATGCCCTCCTCCTTCATGCGGGCGATGGAGACGTGGTAGTTGCGGTTGTCCGGGTTGTCGAGCTTCACATAGACCGGCTTCACCGCCGGGTTGATCGCTTGGAAGATGTCGATCAGATCCACCACGCGGAAGTTCTCGTGCGCGATGTTGCACATCAGGTGCTTGTGGTTCGCGTTTTCCACGAAGTGGATGAAGGCACGCGCGCAATCCGCCACATGCAGGAAGGGCCGCCACTGCTGGCCATCGCCAAACACGCGCACTTCGTTGTAGAGCGTCGAGCAGTAGCTGAAGATGTTGATGACCAAGTCAAACCTCATGCGCGGCGAGTAACCAAACAGCGTGCCGTTGCGCAGGATCGCGGGCCGCCAGTTGGCATCTGCGATGCTCAGCAAGAAGGCATCGGTATCCACCTTCGATTTGGCATACGTGGTGAGCGGATTGGTCTGGCCGTCTTCATCGGCCTGTCCCGCTGCCTCGCCATACACCGAGCACGAGGAGGAGAAGATGAAGCGGATGCCGCGCTCCTTGCAGGCGATGGCCAGGTCGCGCGAGGCTTCAAAGTTCACCTCCTCCGTCAGGCGCGGGTTCAGCTCGGCGCTTGGATCATTGGAGATTGCCGCCAGATGCACCACCACGTCGATGTCCTTGAGGAGCGCATCGAGCGCGGCTTTGTCGGCCAGCACGGAACGAATGTCATCGCGCACAATCTCGACGGAAGGCCGCATGGCGCGCAGGTGTTCCACCCCGAAATAGCCGATGTCGAGCGAGCGCACTTTGTGGCCGCGCACCAGCAGTTTGGGAATCAAGACCGAGCCGAGATAACCGGCTCCACCAGTGACGAGGATGTTCATAGAAAAGAAGTGAAAAGGGAAAACGGAAAGGGAAGGCGGCTAGGCTTGGTGATGTTGGCTGCAACTCCGGGCATCTATGATCGAGCGTTCATCACGTAGTTGCCCACGGTTTCGAAGAGATAGTCCATCTCTGCGTCGCTCATCACGGTATGCAGTGGCAGGGAGACGATGCGGTCCTTGATCTCGTGAGTGAAACTCAAGTCCTGCTCCCGATACTTGCCACGGTAGAACTTAAGGTCGTGGTTGGCCGTGTAGTAGCGGCGAACGGCGATACCCTGCGCTTGCATGTGGGCCACAAATGCCGTGGCTTCCTCGTTCAAGATGATGGGGAAGTAGAGGTAGGGACAAACGACGTCGGGATGGATTTTCATCGTGCGCAGCAGACCGCGCGATTCCAGACCTCCGAAGAACTCCACGTAGCGCGCGGCGTTCTTGGCGCGGCTGGACAGAATGAAGTCGACTTTGTCGAGATTGCGCAAGCCGACGAGCGCGCACACCTCGGTCATCTTGGAGTTTAGGCCCGGCGTGTCCACGTCGCCGCGTGTCTTTTCATACTGGCCGAAATCACGCAGCCGGCGCAGCAGGTCGTCAATCTCGGGATCATTGACGATGTTGCCCCCGCCTTCCATCGAGTTGAAGATCTTGGTGGCGTGGAAGCTGATCATCTCGCTGAAGCCGAACTCATGCGCGTGCTTGCCTTGGAAGGTGGAGCCAAAGGCCGGAGCATTGTCCAGGATGACGGCCAGACCCTGCGCCTTGGCCATCTCTCCCAGCTTCTCCAGATTCACCAGATTCCCATAGGCACCGACTGGCAAGATCATCTTCACGTCGGGCGAATCCACCTGCGCCTTGTTCAAATCGAGCACCAGGCCTTCATCGACATCGCAGAACACCGGCTTCAGGTTGTTGGTGACGAGCGCGTTGATCGTGCCGGAGAAGGTGAAGGAGGGCACCAGCACCTCGAACGACTCATGCGGACCATAGCCCAGCTTCTGTTTCCAAGCCTGAATCAAATGGTAGAGCGCCATCTCACCGTTGCAGTTCACGGAGGGCTTGATCGCGCAGCCATAATACTGCTGCAGGCGGTCCTCGAACTCGCGCACATGAGGCGAGTTATTGGTCACAAGCCCGCTGCTTAGACACTTGGCGAAGTCATCCGCGATCTCGGAAAGATCCGGCATGAAGGGACGGACGATGTTGATCTGCATGGAAAAAGCTGAAAGTGGAGAGCTGAAAACTGAAAGCGAGAATGGAAAATGAAGAGTCAATAAGTCTGAGATGAAGCGCTGACGGCTCTCCACTTTCAGCTTTTCGAGTTTTTAATCATGGTCACCATGATGGCGAGCAGTTCCGAGGCTTCTTGTTCGAGTGGTTTCGTTTGATCTTCTGCAATGCCGCAATCTTCGCGAAGAAACTCAAGCCATAACTGGGTTTCATCTGCCTCCTGGCAGGCCCCGCTGAGTTTTGAGGTAAACTCAGCTGTAGATCGCGCACGGTTTGCCTCACGGACCTGTGCTGCCACTGAAGTGCCAGACCTCAGCATTTGTTTTCCCAGCACACGCACTTCCTCGCGATTCTTGGGCAGCGTGATAAACAATCGAATGATCCTCGAAGCGAATCGCTTCGTGCGGTCTCGAAACTCCTGAGACAATCTTCCCTGCATGGCGTGAGACGCGAATTGATTTCAGCTTTCAGTTTTCCACTTTCAGCTTTCAAGGAGCGCCGCGACATGCCTGCCAATCTCCAGTGACGCCGTCGCTGCCGGCGAAGGCGCATTGCAAACGTGGATGGCTCCAGGTTTCTCGATGATGAGGAAATCATCCTCCAGCGCTCCGTTGGGATGCAGTGCCTGGGCGCGCACCCCCGCATCGCAGGGCAGCACATCGTCCTCGGTGATGGCGGGCACGAGGCGCTGGAGCGAGCGCACAAACGCCGCACGGCTGAACGAGCGAAGCATCTCTTGGAAACCATCGCGCCAATGGTTGGCCGCGAGTTTCCAGAAGCCCGGGAACATCAAGGTTTCGCCCAGGTCACGCAGGTTGAGGGTGGTCTTGGTGTAGCCTTCACGCGCAAAAGCCAGCACTGCATTTGGACCGAGATGAACGGAGCCGTCGATCATCTTGGTGCAATGCACGCCGAGAAAGGGAAACTGCGGGTTGGGCACGGGATAGATCAGCGACTTCACCAGGGCTGCCTTCTCCGGCTTGAGCGTGTAGTATTCACCGCGGAAGGGGACGATCTTGGCTTCCACCTCGGCACCCGCGCTGCGGGCCACGCGGTCGCTGTGCAGTCCCGCGCAGTTGATCAGCAGCTTCGTTTCAAAATCGCCTGCGGTCGTTTGCACCACGCCGTTGCCGACCTTCAGCACCCGCACGCCGAGCCGAATCTCGCCTCCCGCCGCCTTCACCAGCTCGGCAAGCGTCCCGACCACGGCTTTATAGTCCACGATGCCCGTCGAGGGCACTTGCAGCGCCGCGATGCCGGCCATGTGCGGCTCCACCTCGCGCATCTGTTCGACATTGAGCCGACGAACTTCCAACGCGTTGTCGAGGCCGCGCTGATACAGCCTCTCCAAGGCCGGCAGTTCGTCGTTCTCCGTGGCCACGATGACCTTGCCGCACAGCTCATGGGCGATGCCGTGCTCGCGGCAGAAGCCGATCATGGAGGCATTGCCGCTCTTGCTAAACCGCGCCTTGAAGCTGCCGGGCTTGTAGTAGATGCCGGAGTGGATCACGCCGCTGTTGCGCCCCGTTTGATGCGCGGCCAACTGGTCTTCCTTCTCCAGCACGGTCACCTTCCGGCCAGGGAAACGTTGCAGTAGAGCATGGGCCGTGGCGAGACCCACGATGCCGCCGCCGATGATGAGGCTTGTTCCTGTCATCGGGTGGTTTTGCAGACTACATAGAGGACAGAGTTGCGGCTGATTCCATAGTGAGCCAGATCCTCGCCTGATGGTAACACTTGCCGCTGGTCTTTCTTCGAGAATCCCGCGTTATGTAGTTGATGTTCCCAGTCGTTTTTGGAGTGCAGGCGAACGTGGTCCCCTTGTCCAAAACGAGCCCACCTCTCGGGCTCGCTCATCGTCAGCCCTCCCTCGCGGGTCTCGATGAGATCTAAGTGGATAGGCACCATGAGAATCGCGAGTCCGCCAGGTTTCAAAATCCGGTGCAACTCTCGCAATGCCAGAGCATCGTCCGGCACGTGTTCGAGCACATGCGAGCAAATGATCATATCGATCGTGCTATCATCGTAAACAGACTGCATGTGGCAGATGTCCACACGATCATCGACTCCGCTCATCATTAGGTCGGCGGTTCGGTAGGTCCACCCTGGCAGCAAGGATTTCAAACGCTGAGTGAGCGGGCCTATCGGGGCGAACTCGATCATTTTTCCGGTCTCTGGCAGAATCCCGGCAGACACCATTTTCTCGATACAGAGCGCGTAGAGACGGTCGCGATCTGAGACAGTGCAGATGGGACAGAAATAGGAGTCCACATTGAGAGTCTCAAAACGTCGGATCGGAAGATCGAACCCTGATTTTTGCCACTGGTGGAGCAGACTCGCAGGAATGGGTTCAAACCAGCGAAGTGAATGACCGCACACCGGGCAGAAAAAAGCGCCACCGCGATGGATCAGCGGTTTCAATTTTTGGTGAATCAAGCTGCTAACCCTGGAGATCATAAACCTTGTTGCGAACTTGTTGACTCAAGCGTGAAGGGCAGCTTGGGCCGGACGGCCCCCATCCATTTTCCGTGCCACTCAATGACACGCGGTCCTTCCAGGACCTCAAAGCTCAATGCTCCTCGCTCAAGGTGAAGAATCTGCGTTGTGTCCTGCACGAGATAAACATCGACCGTGTAAGTTTCTGAATTTAAGAGGTGGGAGGGGATATGGCAATCAGCCTGACAGCGGCCAGCTTTTAGCACGTTCACGTCGGAGACTATATTGAAAGCACATTCCTGACCTGACGTCCAAAACACTAGGCTCACATTCAGCCTAGCTTCGGGCAGAAAACTATGAAAGACGATACGAAGGTCCACAGCCTCCTCCATCATCAGAGGACGGTCGCATTCTCCGCTTTCATGGCAGACCATGACGGAGAGCAACCGGACCTGAGTGTTGCCTGGGGCTGTTTCGAGACTACTCCAGCTTTGCTGAAGCAGCGTGTGCCCGCCCCTTTGCACGTAGTTCTGGACAACTTCGCTGGCTATTCCTTGCATAGCGAACTGTCCCTTGACCAGGAGCATGGCTGTCTGACAGAGCGTTTGCACGGCGGTCATGTTATGACTCACAAACAGCACGGTCCGCCCACCTCCCTTGGCCACGTCCTGCATCTTGCCCAGACACTTCTTCTGGAACTGCGCATCGCCGACGGCCAGCACTTCATCCACGATCAGAATCTCCGGCTCCAGATGCGCGGCGACGGCGAAGGCGAGGCGCACATACATGCCGCTGCTGTAGCGTTTGACCGGGGTGTCGAGGAACTTCTCGATCTCGGCGAAGGCGACGATCTCGTCGAACTTCGCTTTGATCTCGTCGCGTCTCATGCCGAGGATCGCG
>Ga0164295_10000342_pt1 | contig 39568 bp, 38 predicted proteins | sample GEODES006metaG_FD_111798 | JGI IMG/M metagenome (GOLD analysis project Ga0164295, IMG submission 111798) | Oligotrophic lake water microbial communities from Sparkling Lake, Wisconsin, USA - GEODES006 metaG | ecosystem: Environmental > Aquatic > Freshwater > Lake | place: USA: Sparkling Lake...
CGAGATCACCAAAAAAGATGGTAGCACTGTTCTGGGCCGAATTGTCGTTGAGGAAAATGGGCAAGTCTTCATCATGACCAACCCCTTCTCACCGAGCGAACAACTCGCTATCAACGAAAGCGACATCGCGAAGAAAGAAACCCGCAAAGTTTCCATGATGCCTCCCGGCATGATCAATGCCCTGAACCAAGACGAACTGCTCAATCTACTGGCCTACCTGAGCAGTGGTGGCAATGCCAAGGACAAGGCTTTCGCGAAGTAAGGTCTAGGAGAATGGGGATCAGTCCTTGCCAGAGCAGTTTCCTGCCCTAATCTCTGCGCTCTTTTCTCGGCTGCGGCCGTATCCACTTTCCCAATCCATGAGCACTCACGTCAAACTCTACATCCCAGGTCCGATCGAAGTCAGCGCAGATACTTTTGCCGCCATGGCACAGCCCATGATGGGACATCGTGGAAAAGGCTTCGTGGATCTTTATGCAGAAATCCAGCCCATGCTGCAGACGCTCTTTGGCACCAAGCAGCAGGTTTTTCTCAGCACCTCCTCCGCTTGGGGTGTGATGGAAGGTGCCATCCGTAACCTGGTGAAGAAAAAGGTCCTCAATTGCTGCAATGGCGCCTTTTCTGACAAGTGGCTGGACGTCTCCAAACGCTGCGGCAAAGAAGCCGAAGCTTATCAAGTCGAATGGGGTCAACCGATCCTGGCCGCTGAAATCGACAAACGTCTAGCCACCGGGGAGTTCGACGCCGTGACCTTCATTCACAATGAGACCTCCACGGGTGTGCTCAGTCCGATTGCCGAGATTGCAGCCCTGAAGAAAAAGTATCCTGACGTCATGTTCATCACGGACAGCGTTTCCGGTTTCACCACGGTGCCCGTGAATTTTGATGAACTGGGCATTGATGTGCTGCTGACTGGCAGCCAAAAAGCCCTAGCCATGCCCCCAGGACTGGCACTTTTCACCGCCTCTGAAGCTGCCATGGCCCGCGCCGCCACGATCAACGATCGCGGCTACTACTTCGACTTCCTGGAGTTCCAATCCAATGGCGAAAAAAGCATGACGCCAAGCACGCCCTGCATCAGCCTGATTTACGGCCTGCGTCATCAGCTGCAAAAGATCTTTGCCGAAGGCGTCGACAACCGCTTCGCCCGCCATGCTCAACTCAACGGCATGGTGCACGACTGGGTGCGCCGCAATGGCTTTGAGTTCTTTGCCCCAGAAGGTTACCGCTCCAAATCGCTGACCTGCGTCGCCAACAACAAAAACATCGATGTGGCAGCCTTCATCGGCCTTCTCAAGAAAAACCACAGTATGATCATCGATGGTGGCTACGGTAAGCTGAAAGGCAAAACCTTCCGCATCAGCAACATGGGTGATGAGACTGAAGCCAGCATCAGCACCGTGATCGCAGCGCTGGATGACAGCTTGGCCAAGTTGGGCTGAGTTTTAAAAGCTGGCTGATAACCGATGGAAACGACTGTGAAGGTTCGTTGATAAAAGATCCATGCCCCGCCACCTGATTTCTCTCCTCATGCTCTCGGCACTCCTCGTCGGTGAAGACTTTGCTGAAGCTCAGCAAAAACTAGCAAACTACGACGAATCCAAAATCCCGCCCTACACACTGCCGGAACTGCTCAAAACACAGGCCGGTAAAGCCGTGACGACCGCTGACGAGTGGACCCAAATCCGTCGCCCTGAAGTGCTGGCTCTTTTTGAGCAGCATGTCTTCGGCAAAACCCCAGCGGCCACCACCTGGGGAAAGGTGGACTTCCAAGTCACGGAGGTCAAAAAAGACGCTCTTGGCGGCAAGGCCACGCGCAAACTCATCCACATCTCCCTACCCGAGCATTCCGCCTGGGCAGGCATGGACGTGATGCTTCACACACCCAACGGATTGGGCAAACCAGCCCCTTGTTTTGTTGGCCCCAGCTTCAACGGCAACCATGCCGTCAGCCCAGAAACGGACATCCCTCTTTCCACCCGCTGGATGCGCGCCAGCAAAGATCAAAGCATCGTCAACAACCGTGCGACTGAAGCCAGCCGTGGTAGCGAAAGCAGCCGCTGGCCGCTGGAGAAGATCATCGATCAAGGCTGCGCTGTAGCGAGCTATTACTATGGTGATGTGGAGCCTGATCAGGCCGAGGGCTGGAAGGAAGGTCTGCGCGCGGTGCTCAGCCAAGATGGGGCTGCCACCGACTGGAAAGAGGGCGACTGGGGTGCCATTGGTGCTTGGGCCTGGGGCCTGAGCCGGATCGCCGATTACCTGGAAACAGATGCCGACGTGAATGCCAAACAGCTAGCCGTGATCGGTCATTCTCGGCTGGGTAAAACCTCTCTCTGGGCCGGAGCTCAAGATCAGCGTTTTGACGTGATCATTTCCAACAACTCCGGGGAAGGCGGCGCCGCCCTCATGCGCCGGAACATCGGTGAAACCACGGCTGTCATCACCAAAGCGTTTCCGCATTGGTTCACCAAAACTTACGCCAACTACGCCAATCGCGAAGCCGCCTGCCCGATCGACAAGCACATGCTCATTGCCCTAACGGCGCCACGCCCGATCTACATCGCCAGCGCAGTCGAGGATACGTGGGCCGATCCCAAAGGCGAGTTCCTCAGTGGTCTGCATGCAGAACCCGCGTATGCCCTCTTCGGTCAAAAAGGTTACGGCATCACCGAGCAACCCGCCATCGACTCCCCCGTCGGCGATGCCATCGCCTATCATATCCGCACAGGCAAGCACGACGTCACCGACTACGACTGGCAGCAGTATTTGAAGTTTGCCAAGCGGCACTGGTAGAAGGCTCAGCCCCGGACCTAACCACCTAGGCGGAAGCCTTTGCCGAATTTGCTCTTTGGCATTTTGCCAGGCATCATGCCTTTAGGCAACTGTGGCATACCGCCGCCACCGCCAAAAAGACCGCCAGCCATCTGGGCCATCGCACCTTTGTTGGACATCATTTGCTTCATCATTTCAAACTGCTTCAGAAGCTGATTCACCTCCATCACGGGACGGCCACTGCCTTGAGCAATCCGTTTGCGACGGCTGCCGTTGATGATCCCTGGATTACGACGCTCTTTGGGCGTCATCGACAGGATCAGCGCTTCCGTATGCTTCATGCGCTTGTCATCCACACCGGGCATGTTTTTAAGTTTGCTCATGCCAGGGATCATGCCCATCAGCCCTTCCAGCGGGCCTAGCTTCTTCATGAAGTTCAACTGCTTGAGCATGTCCGTCAGGTCAAACTTGTTCTCCTCCATGCGGCGCATCATGCCCATGGCCTCTTTTTCATCGATCTCCTGAGCCGCTTTCTCCACCAGACCCACCACGTCGCCCATGCCAAGGATGCGCTGGGCCATGCGGTCCGGGTGGAAGACCTCCAGCTGATCCACCTTTTCCCCCACACCAAGAAACTTCACCGGGCAACCCGTGACCTGACGCATGGACAGCAAAGCGCCGCCACGAGCATCCCCGTCCAGCTTGGTCATGATCAGACCGGTGATCGTCACCGTCTCATGGAACTTCGTGGCCACACTGACCGCCTGCTGACCCGTCGCAGCATCTGCCACCAGCAGAGTCTCGCGTGGCTGAACCAGATCACGAACCTTTTTCAGCTCGCTCAGCAAGGTTTCATCGATTTCCTGACGTCCAGCCGTATCAAAAATAGCGATCCCACTGCCCTGCTCTTCCAGCCATTTCAAAGCCGCCTTCGTCGCCTTGACGACATCGGTTTCGCCCACGGGCGGCACACAGACTGGCACACCGAGCTGCTGTCCCAGCACTTGCAGCTGAGTGACAGCCGCTGGGCGATAAAGGTCAAGGGCAATGAGTAACGGCCGTTTACCCTGCTTTTTCAGCCAGTTGGCTAGTTTGGCTGAAGTCGTCGTTTTACCCGCACCATTCAGACCGACCATGAGAATGCGCTGCGGGGGGCTCAGGTCCAGGTCAGTAGCCCCACCACCCAGAATCTTCGCCAGTTCATCGTTGAAAATTTTAACGATCTGCTGACCAGGACTCACCGTTTTAAGCACTTCTTCACCCAGCGCGCGAGACTTGATCGCTTCGATCAAATCCTTAGCCACCTTAAAATCGACATCCGCTTCGAGTAAAGCCATGCGGATCTCCTTCATGGCATCAGCCACATTGGATTCGCTAATTTTACCCAGTCCGCGCAGCTTGCGGAAGGTATCTTCAAGTTTGTCAGTGAGAAGTGAGAACATGGAAAACGGAAAATCTAGAAGTCAGGGCAGAGGTCGGCGTCTGCAAGCACCTTGAAGGATCAAACAGGCGGACAGTAATTCATGAGTTCGATCTCGAAAGCATGTTTCTTTTCAGGCTGCACCTCCACCACGGTGATGCTGCCATACTCGATGTTAAAATGCGCCATGTTTCGCAGCGGTTGCTCCAGCATCAGAGCAAGGATCACGCGGATGATGCCGCCATGACAAAAGACAGCCACGCTTTGATGAGGGTGACCCTGTAGAATTTGGAGCAATGCAGGCTGCACACGCTGGGTCAACTCCGCGGCTGATTCACCCTTGGCGATTCCCTGCGTCTCGATGATCTCCAACCAGTCGAAAGCACTCACGCCGAAATGTTCCTTCACCCCGTCCCAGCGGTGCCCCGTCCAGTCACCGAAATCCACCTCACGCAGGTCTGGGATCAAAGTTGGCTTTAAATCGCGCTGCTCAGCCAACGGGGCCAGCGTCTGCCGCACCCGCAGCATTGGGCTAGCATAAATGGCGTCGATTTTCGTCTCCTTCAGCCACTGCGCCACCGCCTGACCATGCTGCACCCCGAGGGGCGACAGCGCCATGTCGATCCGGCTACCGCCAAAGACTTTGTGATAGCGCTCCTCCACCTCGCCATGGCGGATGAGATAAAGCGTGGTGGGATGATTGGGCAGATGGGATTTCAAGATCTCTTTCCATGGCGCGGACTCGCCCCACCTGCAAGTCTGGAAGGGATGGCGGATCAAAGATGGAGAGATGGAGTGTGGAGGCCAGAATTTGGAGGTTCTTCGTTTGTTGTGCTTGGGCGCAGTCAATACACAGGTAAAAACCACGAACGACGAACCAAGCCACCCCGATTCTGCTGCATCAGCACGTTGACCTGACACAGCTCCCGATGTTAACTGCACGCCATGCAAACAATCCGCACCGCGAAGCAGCACCGCAAGACCGCTGAGACGGACATCCAGATCGAACTGATCGTGGATGGTTCTGGCCAGTCGCAGATCGATACAGGCGTGCCTTTTTTTGACCACATGCTCACTCTTTTCTCCAAGCATGGTCTGTTTGACCTGAAGGTAAAAGTCATGGGTGACATCGCGGTGGACTATCATCACACAGTCGAAGATACGGGCATCGTCCTAGGGCAATGCTTTCGCGAAGCTCTGGGCAATAAGGCTGGCATCACCCGCTACGGTTTCTGGCTGCTGCCCATGGATGAAACGTTGGCCGAAGTGGCGATCGACCTGAGTGGTCGCTCATTCCTGAGCTATCACACACCGGAGCGCGTGGAAGCCATCGGTGGAGTGAATCGTTTCAGCTTTCAACTGGTCGAAGAATTCATGCGCGCCTTTAGCTCAGGCCTGCTGGCCACCCTGCATGTGGAGATTCGTCGCGGACGCGATGCCCATCACATGGCCGAAGCAATGTTTAAAGGCCTGGCCCGTGCTCTGGACGTGGCCACCCGCCACGATCCGCGTGTGATCGGCATTCCTAGCACCAAGGACGTTCTCTAACCCATGAATCTAGGTGTGTTAGACTATGGCGCCGGGAATCTCCGCAGCGTCTTGAATGCCTTCAAGGCCATCGGCACAGAAGCGAAGCTCGTTACTGAGCCGAAGGGCTTTGACGACATTGACGTGCTTGTTTTTCCAGGTCAGGGAGCCTTTGGCGACAGCGTGCGCATTTTAAAAGAGACGCATCTCTGGGACCCCCTCAAGGAATGGCTCAAAGAAGAGCGCCCCTACCTCGGCATCTGCCTGGGGTACCAACTCCTCTTTGAATCCAGCGAGGAAAGCCCAGGTGTGGAAGGACTCTGCGTGGCTCCTGGCCGCGTGCGTAAATTCCAAGCAGGTGAAGGTTTAAAAATCCCTCATATGGGCTGGAACAAGGTCCATTGGGAAGCCAGCCAATCTGCGTGGTGGAGCGGGCTGCCTGATCCAGCGCACCTATACTTTGTGCATAGTTATTATCCTGACGTGGCCGATGACTCTCTGGCCCTGTGCCGCACGGATTATGGGGTGCCCTTCACTGCGGGCATTGCCAAAGAAAAGCTCATGGCGGTGCAGTTCCACCCCGAAAAAAGTCAGGAAGCTGGACTGACACTGCTGAAAAACTCGGTCGCTACTTTAGCCGCGCGTTTATAGCCTCACCTCATGTCCCGCCGCCGCCGACTTAACCCACCCTGGCTGCCAGGTCTGTGGTCGCTGCTGGCTTTTCTGCTGCTGCTAGCCAGCGTCTTCGGTTTTTATATTGCTTTGGCCAAGGGCACCCACTTTGAGCGGGTGCCGGAAAAGACGCAGACTAGCGCGGCAACACCTTGATCGATCACCAGAGATAGATTCGTCTCTGGTTTCACGCGGCAGATGAACGCGAAGTCTTGCCATTTGATGAGTGCGCCCTAATCTGGGTGCATGTTGTCTCCATTCCTATCGTCAGGCCTCTTACTGGCCCTGGCTATCCTCTCTAGCAGCGCCAATCTTTGTGCGCAGGCCGTCGCGCCCAATCCGTCTCCGATCACTGGCACTGTTACACCTTCGATCATTGATTCTGCAGCGCTCAGCAGGCTCAGTGCCTTGGGAAAAGAACCAGACTGGAAGAAGCTGGAAGTCTATGCTGAAACGATGACCAAGACTGAATTCGAAGAGGCTTGGCGCAACGTCTATTCAGAGGCGAACGCGATGCCGCCACCCTTTCAAATCAGAGACACCGCCATCAGCATCCCAACGGGCCAAGCCGCAGCACCTGCGGTTACCCTGCCTTTTTTAGCGATGGGTGAAAAGCCCAAAAATACCAACAAAACATCCTGGCGTCGCGCGCGTGACTTGCCAGTTCTGGGCAAGCGACCACCTCTGAGCGATCTCGTGATCGCCATCGACCCCGGCCACATTGGCGGAGCGTATGCCACCATGGAGGAGCGTATGCTAAGCTTCAAAGCCGGCGAATCCATCCGCGAAGGCGATCTCTCACTGCTTACCGCTAAGATTCTGAAAGAGCGGCTCATGTCTCTTGGGGCTGTGGCGACTTTGGTGCGTGAAACGAACGAACCTGTGACTCAGAAACGCCCCATAGACTTCCAAAAAGAAGCCTTGGCTGTTCTAACAGACGCAGGCTTCCCGGCACCTAGCCCGACCTACACAGGTCTGACGGGAGATGCTAAACTCCTGACCGTGCAATGGCAGAGTGAAAAACTCTTTTATCGCGTCAGCGAAATTCATGCGCGTGCGGAGCGAGTGAATCAACAGATCAAGCCCGACGTCGTCCTCTGCCTACATTTTAATGCCGAAGCCTGGGGCGATGCTACCGTGCCTCAGTTCTCGCCCAAGAATCATCTCCACATTCTTGTCAACGGCTGCTATGCGCCTGTCGAACTCCAGCAACAGGACGTGCGCTTTGAGATGCTTCAGCGGCTACTGTCTCGGACCCATGAAGAGGAGATCCCACTCGCCTCTGCCATCGCCATGACGATGAGTCAGACCACCGGCTTACCCGCTTATATTTACACGACACCGAATGCCCGTCATGCAGGAGAGAATCCGTATGTTTATGCACGGAACCTGCTGGCTAATCGTTTGTATGGGTGCCCTGTCGTCTATCTGGAACCGTTTGTCATGAATCACGAGGAAACCTATCACCGGCTGCTTCGCGAGCATTACCTCGGACGCACACTCATTGGCGGAAAACTTACGAGCAGTGCCATCGAGGACTATATCAACGGCATCGTCAAAGGGCTGCTAGCCTACTACCAGACCAATCGCCCTTTATGAAGATCCTGCTCATTGGCTGCGGTTTCGTCGGCGAACGTGCAGCAGACCTCTTTCACGCCGCTGGCCATGAAGTCGTCGGCATTACCCATTCACCCGAGTCTGCTGCGCGCCTGAGCGCGCAGAAGCCCTGGAAAGCGCTTGCCTGTAACATCTCAGCAGCCGCAGATATCTCTGACCTACGAAAACAAATCGGAGCCGTGCAGGCCTTCATTCACTGTGCTAGTTCCAGCAAAGGCGGAGCTGAGATGTATCAGGCTGTGTATGTGAATGGCATGAAGCACCTATTGGCCAGCTTTCCTGAAGCTTGGCCGCTCTACACCAGTAGCACCAGCGTTTATCCACAGACCGATGGTAGCACAGTGGACGAAACCAGTTCAGCTGAGCCCACCAAGGAAACCGGCAGACTGCTACGCGAAGCTGAGAACCTAGCGCTCGATCATCAAGGAGCCGTCGCTAGACTCGCTGGCATCTATGGGGCGGGCCGCTCCTTTTTGCTGAAAAACCTGCTGGAAGGCACTAGCGGTATCGAAATCAACGAAGGCGCACCTGAAGGTCGTCTGATCAATCAAATCCACGCGGATGATGCCGCCAGCGCGCTCGTTCATCTGGTCACCCACAAGCTCATTGGCATCTACAACGTCGTCGATGATGCGAAGATCACTCAACGTGATTGTTTGCTGAAACTCGCGACTTTATTCAGCCTCCCAGTCCCAAGCATCAAGCCACCAGACGCGGCCCGCAAGCGTGGCTGGACGCATAAACATGTCTCCAATAGCAAGCTGCGCAACACGGGTTGGTCCCCACAATACCCAGATTACTTCAGCGCACTGAGCGATGATCCACAGCTCGCCGCTTCCATCCTCAGTCTCGTCATCAATGATCAAGAGAAACCTCTGCACCGCGCTGAAAACATCATTCTCATTGGCCTGATGGGCAGTGGTAAATCCACGGTCGGCCGCATCGTAGCGCAGAAGCTTGGCTTTCAGTTTGTGGATACCGATCACCTGATCACGGATCAGGCCCGCTGCTCCATTCCTGAGATTTTTGCCCGTGAAGGAGAGGCCAGCTTCCGCAGACGAGAGTCAGCCGTACTACGCCAACTGTTAGGCCGGAAGCATACCGTCATCGCCACAGGTGGCGGTATCATCACCCAACCGATGAATCTCCCCTTACTCAAGCATCTGGGCTTCATCACCTGGCTAGAGGCAAGCACCGAACTATTAGCCCGCCGCACCGCAGCAAACAATGAGCGACCATTACTTCGAGGCGAGGAGTCACCGGTCATTAAGCTGCACCGCCTCATCCAAGAGCGTGCCCCGATCTATAAATCAGTGGCTGACCTCCGCATCCTGACGGATGAACTGACGCAGCAAGAAAGCGCCTACGGAGTGGCTGAAAGCGCACGCTTGTTCTTCTCCAAGCGCTAACCGGCCTCAGTTAGCCTCACCCAAAAAAGGTGAGGAGCACTTCTTTTGTTGGCGTTTTATTCAGGACAGGGCATAAGCATCCCGCATGTCCTCGCATGACAGCCCAAAATCATCTCATGGTCATCAGCATTGGCCGATTGTTATTGCCCTCATCGCAGGTGTCGTAGCCGGAATCATCCTCCAACCCTTCACTCATCCCGCCGACGGATCTGCGGCTCCGACCTGGGTCACGGGCATTCTTGAGGTTTGTCGCTTCATTTCAGATCTCTTCTTGCGCGGATTAAAGATGGTCATCGTGCCTCTCGTCGTCGCCAGCATCATTAGCGGGATCGCAGGACTGAAGTCTTTGGATGGTTTTGCCCGCATGGGACTCAAAACCTGGGCCTATTACATCCTCGGCAGCCTCGTTGCCGTATGCGTCGGACTTTTCATGGTCAATACGATCCAGCCAGGACTGATCGATGGGAAATCCAACCCCACACTCAGAGCAGCCATGGAGTCGGCGCTGGATAGCAAGAATGCTGACGAGATCGGCCATGTGATGAAAAAAGCGGAAGGAGGCGCCAGCTCACTCTTAGACATCGTCCGCCGCACGATTCCGACCAATATCATTCAAGCCTGCGCGGAAGGTGATCTATTAGCCATCATCTTTTTCAGCATCCTGTTTGCCATCGCCATGGTGCTAGTCCCAGGGGGGCCACCGATCGTTCTGAGGGACCTTTTTATTCAACTGACAGACGTGATGACGCTCATCACGACGTGGGTCATGAAGTTCACCCCCATCGCTGTTTTCTGTCTGGTCATTCCTGCCATCGCTGAGGTCGGCATCGGCATCTTAGAGAACCTGGTGCCCTATGTGCTGACAGTTCTCGGAGCCTTGGCCCTGCACACATTCATTCTTTTACCTCTGGCTCTCAAAGCCGCGGGTGTGCCACCTTTACAGCACTTCCGAAACATGAGCGACTCGATGCTCATGGCATTTTCGACCGCTTCTTCGACCGCGACCATTCCTGTGACCATGCGCTGCGTTCTTGAAGAAGCCAAAGTGTCTGAACGCGTCGGCAGCTTTGTGATTCCTCTCGGCGCCACGGTGAACATGAACGGCACAGCGCTCTACGAATGTGTCGTGGTCGTCTTTGCAGCCCAAGTGCTTGGTATTGATCTCTCCCTATCTCAGCAATTTATCGTCGTGCTGCTCGCCCTTGTTTCCAGCATCGGTGTCGCAGGCATCCCTGCCGCCAGTCTAGTGGCCATCATCATCATCATGCAAAATGCAGGCTTTACCGAAGACATGATCAAAGCCTCACTCGGCCTGATTCTAACCATCGACCGTCCGCTAGACATGGCCCGCACCACCGTGAATGTCTTTGGAGATACCGTCGGTGCTGTCATCATCGCCAAATCCGAAGGCGAAAAACTTGAAGCCTGATCTTGATGATGAATGATCTTGCCGAACGAATGAGAGCCGATCTGGCCGAAATCGGCCAAACGTCCATGCCTTTTGGCAAGTATGGCCCGCAGCACTTCCCACCGAACGGTATTCCCATCTATGATATCCCCGCAGAGTATTTGGGCTGGTTTGCCAACAAAGCCGGCTTTCCCAAAGGCAGGTTAGGCGAACTCTTGCGCATGGTGCATCAAATGAAAGCGGACGGATCAGACACGGCCTTTGACGGCTTCCGCAAGAAAAACGGCTACACCACCCTGAGAACGGTCAAACAAAAGACCTGGGTGATCTCCGATTCAACCGAAGCCTAGAAAAAGCTGGCCTACCTCAAACGCCTACCGAACGCGTGAGACTGACCGACACAAAGTCGCAACCGGGCAGAATTCGCTTTCTAAGCTGAAGGGTCACCGAAGCGATTGGGTATTCCGACAACAGAAAACTGGCAATTTCAGCAGCAAGCGTCTCAATCAACTGTCGAGGGCGGACTGCTGCCAGCGACCGCAAATCCAAAGCCACCGCCGAGTAATCAACCGTCTTGGTCAGGTCGTCCTGCATATCTTCAAAGCTCCCATGCAGCCGCAAAGTGAGATCTGCTTGAAGCGTCTGCCAGCCGGCGCGCTCCTCATCAGGCACACCAATGCGCACGGATAACTCAAGCCCCTGAATATGAATACAATCGGCGGATTCTAGACTCATGATGAACGCTTTTTGCCACTATTACGCTCTTGCATGAATTTGTCATAGCCAGATTTAATGAAATCAAAGTCACGACAATGAGCTTTAGCATCTTCGAGGGAGATAAAATCGTAGCTCAGCAGATGCAGCAGACTGTCGTCAATGGTGTGCATCCCGTCACGACCACCAATTTGAATCAGACTGGGAAGCTGCTGAAGACGTTGGTCACGAATGCAGCCACCAATGGCGTGATTCATGGTCATGACCTCGGTAGCCATGACGCGACCTTCACCGTCAGGACGACGAATCAGATGCTGACTGATGACGCCTCGCAGACAGTGACTGAGTTGGGCCGCCACGTAGTTCTGCTGCTCTTTCGGATAACTGTCCAAAATACGAGTGATGGTGCTTGGCACATCCATGGTATGCAAAGTGCTGATGACCAGATGGCCCGTCTCTGCAGCCGTTAAGGCCACTTTCATGGTCTCCATATCACGCAGCTCACTGACGGTGATGACGTTGACATCCTGACGCAGGGCGCTTTTCATGGCACGAGCAAATTCATGGGTATCAAAGCCCACCTGACGCTGGCGAATAAGACCGTGACCATGACTAAAGACGAACTCAATCGGGTCCTCAATGGTGACGATATTACAGGAGCGCTGACGGGCAATGGTCTGCGTCATGCTACACAGCGTGGTGGTTTTACCACTATTGCTGACACCCGTGATGAGGATGAGACCATCTTTCAACTCACACAAACGCTCCACGGTTGGGCCATGGCCTAGCTGGGTAAGTTCAGGAATGGTGTCTGGAATGTAGCGGAAGGTCCCCTCGATCCGGCCCATGGCAAAACAAGCGTTGCCTCGAAAACGGCCGAGATTTTCCACCTCGATGGCAAAGTCCAGCTCCCAATCCTCTTCCAACTTCGCACGCTGGGTGTCCTTTAGGCCTCCAAGAACGAGTTCACGCACATCCAAGGCATCCATGACCTCATCCGTCACAGGCGTCATGCGACCATGCAGACGCATCATGGGGCTAGCACCTGCAGAGAGGTGTAAATCCGAAGCACCCGCCTGCATGGCCATGGAGAGGTACTCAATAAGATCGTATTGACGCATAAGTAGAAAAGAGGCACACGATTAAATCTGACCCCCGTTGAATTGTCGAGTGATGTTTCAGAAACATCACCTGTCCTTGGCAAAGGCTCAGGTCTGGTGCATGGAGTGAATCCCTCTGCCCCCCATCTCATGCTTTCTGCCAACGAACTCACGCTCAGCTACGGTAATCAACGTCTCCTTGAAGGCATCACTCTAGCCGTCAACGAAGGCGAAAAGGTCGGGCTCGTGGGCCGTAACGGCTGCGGCAAAACCAGCCTGCTCAAGATTTTGGCAGGAGTGGAGCGCGCTGATACGGGCGAGCTTTCCATCCAGCGTGGTCTGCGTGTCGGTTATCTGCCACAGGAGTTCGAGATCGACCCAAATATGAATGTCCTGCAAAACATTCAGTCAGGTGTGGCGGATTTAGTGAGCATGATCGAGCGTTATGAAGCCGGTGATGGCAGCGAGGCCGAACTCTCCGATACTCTTCATCACATTGAGGCTGCAGACGGTTGGAACCTCGACTCACGCATCAAGTCCATCACCACTGCGCTTAGTGCACCACCTTTAGATTCACAGGTCGGCACCCTCTCCGGTGGGGAAAAACGCCGCGTGGCCCTTTGCCGTGCCTTGATCGCCCAGCCTGAATTACTCCTATTGGATGAGCCAACCAATCATCTAGACTCAGAATCTATCCGCTGGCTGGAAGAGTATCTACGCAGCTTTCCCGGAGCCGTGATTTTCGTCACGCATGACCGTTACTTTTTGGACGTGATTGCCACGCGTATCCTGGAACTCTCCGATGGCCGTTGTTATTCCCATGAAGGCAACTACACCGCCTATTTGGAAAGCAAAGCTGCACGCCAACAAATCAATGAGCAGGCTGAACGCCGCAGGCAGCGCTTTCTCCGCACTGAATTGGAATGGGTTCGCGCAGGTGTTAAAGCTCGCGGCACCAAGCAACGCAGCCGATTGGATGCCTTTTATGCCATCGAGGGCTTGGAAGCTCCTGTCGAAGAGCGTGAGATGGATTTACTCCTGCCACCTGCTGTCGCCATGGGAAACATTGCCGTGGATTTAGACGGAGTGGGAGCGTCCGTGACGGATGAGTTTGGCAAAGAGCGCTGGCTTTTCCGCCATCTGACCGCATCGCTAAAGCCAGGACAGTGCACCGGCATCGTCGGTCGCAATGGCGCAGGCAAGACCACCTTGATCCGTCTTTGCATGGGCGAGCGCACAGCCGAGGAAGGGCGCATCACGATTGGGAAAAAAGTCGCCTTTAATTACATCGACCAAGCACGCATGCAGCTTGCAGGAATCGGCACTGTGCTGGCAGAAGTCGCCGATCAGGATGAAACCGTTTTCTTTGGCACCCAAAAACTCAGCGCCCGCAGCTATCTGCGCCGCTTTCTCTTCAACGATGACCGCACCAATGAACGCGTGGACCGTTTATCAGGAGGTGAGCGCGCCCGACTCATGTTGGCCAAAGTTTTGAAACGCGGCGGTAACGTCATCGTGCTGGATGAACCAACCAATGATCTTGATCTCCAAAGCCTGCGCATTCTTGAAGAAGCGGTCAGCAACTTTGATGGCAGCGTCATTGTGGTAAGCCATGACCGATACTTTTTGGACCGTGTTTGCGATCAAATCATCGCCTTTGAACCTGCGGGTGTGCATGTGCAAGAGGGTAACTTCAGCTACTATCTGGAAAAACGTCGTGAGCGTGAAGCTCGACTCAAAGCGTGGGTCGAACCTGCGAAAGTGGAGAAACCAACCCAAACCACCTCCACACCCAAGTCTAAACCACGGAAGATGAGCTTCAAAGAAACCGCTGAACTCAATGCCATGGAAGCTACCATCGCCGAGGCCGAGGAGCGCGTGCAGGCGCTAGACGCCACACTGAATGACCCCACCTTTTACATTACGCGATCCCAAGAAGCGTCCAAGCTTAGCGACGATTTAGAATTCGCCAAAGCCAACGTGGCTCGCCTTTATTTGCGCTGGGACGAGCTGGAGGCCATCCGAGTCGCCATGAATGTCTGAGGTTTTTCACAGGACTATTTACAAAAGTTCGCCTTCCCATTAAAGTTCACACCCCATGAAGTTCTGCCCCCCCGCCCTCCTGGCCGTCGCTCTCTTTTTCTTGAGCGTGCCTGCTCCTGCCCAGAGCAGTGCTGACACAGAATCCTCCGAACAATTTTTCAGAGGCTTTCTCATGAAAAATGATGCCGAGAAAATGGAAAAGGAAGGCAATCTTGTAGGTGCACTTTCCCTCTATCAGCAGATGCAGCAGATCTTTAGCAGTGTATCGCAATCAAACCCGAGCTGGCAGCCCGGCATGATCAGTAATCGCCGATCCCTTACTGAACAAGCCATCGCTCGAATTACCGCCGCTCAATCCATGCCAGCCGCAGTGCCAACCGCTGCCGCGCAACCCACGGCCGCCCCCGCAACAGTTTTCAGTGGAAGCCCGACCTCGATTCCTCCACCAGGCATTGTCGCAGGACAACCCATCAGCGGCAGCATGAGCTCAGTGCCGAGCCTCAGTGAAGCCATCGCTCAATGGGAACAGAACATGCGCCAAAGGGTAACTCAGCTGGAAAACCAAAATGGTCAAATGCAGGTGGATCTAACCAAATGGCAGCAATGGTATCAGTGGGCTTCCGGCGAAATCACCACAGCCCGTAATGACAAGCAGGCGCTAGAAGGCAAAACAGTGAAACTCGAAGAATCCATCCAAACCATGCGCGCTGAAGTTGCCGCAGGTCGCGCCACCCAAGCTCAATTAGATATTTTGACCAAAGAAAAGATCGGTATCGAAGTCGAGTATAAGAAAGTGATTCAGAGAATCGCTGCCGCAGAGAGCGCCAGCAAGGATGCCACAGTCAAACTCAACGAAGCCGCTGAACGCATCACCATCGTTGAAGCCGAGCGTAACAAACTGCTCGCCGAACGTGAAGCCTTGGTCAAAGAGCGTGACACATCGAAAGCTGCAAGCGACGAGATGGCCAAGAAAACGGCAGCCATGAGCAAAGAATTGGAGGTAGCCAAGACTGACAATGCCAAGATGAGTCAGAAAACTCAATCACTGACCAAAGAGCTGGAGGCAGCTAAGATTGCCAGTGCTCAAAACAGTCAGAAAGCCAATGAACTCAGTGCCCAAAATTTGGGAATGAAGACTGAGATCGATGCCCTAAAAACCAAAGGCCCGAACAACAAGGCAACGGCTGAAATGCAGAAGCTGCTAACCGACAATGAACGCCTCAAGAAAGAACTCGAGAGCGCTGAAAAGCAGATCGTTAGTCTAAAGGCAGACGGCAGTCGCAAGGATCAAGAGATCGCCACCCTGCGCGGACAAGTCACCACTCTGCAGGGTGAAATGGCTGCGCTACGCCAACAAAGCAGCACCTACCAGATTCAGGTCGCTGAATTGACCCTCCAACTAAAAACGCTCCAAGAAGACAAGGATAAATCAGCCATGTCCCCAGAACTGACGCAGGAAAACTCCACCCTGCGTGAAATCGTCATGCGCCAACTACGCAGCCAATACCGCCAGCAACAGGCCAAAGACATCGTCATCTCCGAACTACAAAAGATGGAGGGCGTCTCTCAAAAGCTGCTTCAACAAGTCGAAGAGCTGAAGAACTCCCGCATGTCTCTGACGCCGGCTGAGGAAAAACTCTTCACTGATCCAGCCATGCAGGAAATACTCAGCTCAAACGGCATCCAAGGCACCTTAATAGCCCGAGTCTCAAAGCCATCGGAATCAACCAATCCGTTGAACGCTCTACTTGTAAAAGCCAGTGAAGCTTTTGCCGCGAAGAAATTCGCAGATTCCGCTTCAATTTATGAAGATGCCCTGCGCGCTGACCCCAAGAACACAGAAGCTCTTGTTGGACTGGGCTACTCGCGGGAACGTGAAAAGAAGTATGATCAAGCTGAAACAGCCTTGAAAAAGTGCCTCGTTTTAGATCCTACGAATGAGTTAGCCACGTTTCATCTCGGCATCACCTACTTCAAACAGGAGAAATGGAATGACGCTCTGGGTGCCTTTGAAAAGAACGTCGCCGTGAACACCAAGAATGCACGCGGTCACCACTATCTGGGAATCATTTCAAACAAACTTAACTTGCTCAGCCGCGCAGAACGCGAGTTCAAAACCGCCATTGCCATCGACCCAAACTATGGCGAAGCTCATTTCAATCTAGCTGTGATTTATGCCACCTGGGACCCGCCTCAATGGCAAAAAGCCAAAAGTTCCTACGAAACTGCGATCAGTAAAGGCGTGGCTCCAGATCAAGCTCTGGAAAAGCTACTGAAAGACACCGCAACAGCGAAAACAGCAGCTCCGTAAGCCCCTCTCTCATCTGAACCCACCGCGTGTCCGCTAGCGCCATTACCAGCTCACTCGTCAGTTGGTTCCGCCATACAGGGCGTGACTACCCCTGGAGGCAGACACGTGATCCCTATGCGATTCTTGTCTCTGAGGTCATGCTCCAGCAGACACAGATTACCACTGTTTTAGATCGTGGTTATTATGAACGTTGGTTAGCCCGATTCCCCGACATCCCTACTTTAGCTTTGGCCAACGAAGCGGACATCTTGAGTGCTTGGGAAGGACTTGGCTACTATCGACGTGCGCGGAACCTTCAAAAACTGGCTCAAATCATCCTCCAAAATCATGCTGGCATCTTTCCCGAGGATCCAGCTACCATCCGCAGCCTGCCCGGTATTGGACCCTACACAGCAGGAGCTGTCAGCAGCTTTGCCTTTGGTCTGAAAGAACCCATCGTTGATGGGAATGTGGCCCGCGTCTTGTCACGAATCCACAATGACGCCACGCCGATTGACTCGACAGCAGGTAACAAACGTCTCTGGGACCGGGCAAAAGAACTAGTCGAGAGCACGGATGATCCAGGAGCCTTCAACTCGGCCCTCATGGAGCTGGGCCAGACCCTCTGCAAGCCCACCAAGCCCGCCTGCGAAAACTGCCCTGTCAAAAAATACTGCCAAACCAGCGAACCCGAATCTCTACCCGTCAAATCGGCAAGAACAGAAATCACCGCCATCACCGAGCGTGTGCTTTTCATACGCAAGAATGACAGCGTTCTCTTGGAGCAAGAAACCGGGAAACGCCGTACAGGCCTCTGGAAACTACCTGCACTGCCTGATAGCCTTTTCGACAAGCCTCCCGCAGTGCTTCTGAAAAGCAGCTATGGCATCACCCGCTACAAAGTCACCCTTTGGGTGCACGATGGAGCGTCCGTAACAAATCAGCATTGGCCAGAGAATCACAGCTTTATCCCACTCAGCGATGTTGAAGAGCACGCCATGCCGAGCCCCTATCGCAAGGCATTGAATCGGTTATTGAACCATTCAGTTTTTCGTCTCGAAGACTGACTCAGAATCACTTCTGCCGCGCCTCGTAACCTGGCGCAGGCTTACCTTCGTCGGTCAGCTTGTCGCAGGCCCAAAGCATTCCCCGAGCGACGAGATCCAGAAAAACTTCATGGCTCATGGTTTCGTTATTGTGACCCATAGTGGTGCCAAACACTTTGGCTTTCCCATAAGTGTTGACCCAAACAAGGGCATGATCTTTTTGGGTGTCCTCACCATAGGCTTGGGCCAGAGGAACAAAGTTTTCCCAAAGCTTTTCATTTTTGTAGAGCTCGTCTTTCGGGTCAGTCCATTCCATTGGGAAACCTTTCATGACGGGATGCTCAGGCTTGATGTTTTTCACCAGTAAGTCGCGGTTTTTCTCATGACTCATGGAGGTCTGCCCCAGGCATTTGCGCCATTCGTCCGTGGCTGCGGCGCGGTAACTATGTGTCGAGCAATGCAACATCACCGCAGGTACGCCATCTTTGTGAGCCTTGGCTATCCGCTCAACAAAAGCTACATCTGTAACGGCACCGAAGCATTCATTGTGCAGAACAAGATCATACCCTTTGGCCCAACCATCCTTTTCATAAATGCTGACCCGATGAGACTTATCCTTCTTTCCCTCAGGTCCTTCTTCATGAACCACCGTGAACTCGACATTAGCACGAGCGCTGAGTCCTTCAGCCAAAATCATTTTTTGGTTTTCATAGTCATGGCAGCAACCACCGGTCACCATCAGCACCTTCAGAGGGGCAGGTTTCGCAGTGTCTTGAGCGAGTCCGACCCAAGTCACAAGCCCAAGAAGACAAAGAGGTAGTAGCGTGTATTTCATAAAACGAGAGGATCAGAACGAGTTTAATGACAGTAAGTTTCATCGATTCAGATTCAAGCCAAGATTATTGAGGTGACTTCCAAGTTGCTGCCATTTTCCGACTCGACACTTCAGATTTGAATTGATCAGCGGCCGCGCTTGCTCGTTTGGCGAATCGCGTTCATGCTTGGGGCTGTTTTACCGCCATGCCTGATCTGCATCTCCAGCCTAACTTTGAAAGCTTTTGCGCCCTCGCAGCGAAAGGCAACCTTGTGCCCGTGGTGGCGGAACTGGCTGCAGATTATGAGACGCCACTGTCTGCTTTTCAAAAGATTCATGACGGGCGCTGCGCTTTCCTTTTGGAGTCAGCCGAACTCACCCAGCACTCGGGTCGTTATTCCCTTCTTGGCAGCTCACCACGTTTAATTTTCACAGCTCGTGGTCATGAGATCGAGATCGAGGAGCGAGGAAAAACTCGTTCCTACAGGACTCAGACGGATCCACTCGAAGAGCTGCGCCTAATCATGCAACCCTATCAGCCAGCTGAGGCGCATGCTATTCCGGTCTTCCATGGCGGTGCGGTAGGCTATCTTGCCTATGATATGGTGCGTTTCTTTGAACCAACGCTTTTAGAGCCTCCCAAGGATGAGTTGGGGCTACCAGACATGGTCTTCATGCTGACGGATACAGTGCTCATCTTTGATCACCGCACGCGGCGTCTTTCATTGGTGGCCAATGTTCACACCAAGGAACATGCCACGCTGGAAGCAGCCTACGTATGGGCGCAGGATCAGATCAAAGACGTTATCACGAAGCTTTCTCAGCCACTGACGGTGAAACCATTGCAAACATTTGCACCCGTGAAAACTGAGCAATTGCCACCTCCAATCAGTAATACCACGCGGGTGGAATATGAAGGCATGGTGATGAAGATGAAGGAATACATCAGCGCGGGTGACATCTTCCAAGGTGTGCCTTCTCAACGGTTTGAGACGGACTACACTGGTAGCAGCATCGATCTTTTCCGTGCTCTACGTCATGTCAATCCATCTCCTTATATGTTCTGCTTGGATCTGCCTTCAGGCTTTTCACTGGTGGGGAGTTCGCCGGAAGTTCATGTTAAATGTCTGGACGGTCGCATTGACATCCGACCGATTGCTGGAACGCGCTGGAGGGGAAAGACTCGAAGTGAAGATGACGCATTGGCAGACGAACTGTTAAATGATCCAAAGGAGCGTGCCGAACACATCATGCTCGTTGATTTAGCCAGAAACGACGTCGGCCGAGTCGCCGATTATGGCACGGTAAAGGTGAGTGATCTCATGATGATTGAGCGCTACAGTCACGTGATGCACATCGTCAGCAATGTCGATGGCCATTTGCGTGAGGATAAAAATGCCTATGATGTGATGCGTGCCACTTTCCCTGCCGGCACGGTCAGTGGCAGCCCAAAGGTGCGCGCTATGGCCATCATCAATGAAGTCGAAAAAAGCAAGCGATGCGCCTATGCAGGTGCCGTAGGCTATTTCGGTTTTGATGGCAATTTAGACAGCTGCATTGCCCTGCGCACCTGCGTGGTGAAGGATGGCAAGGCCTATGTGCAGGCGGGCGCAGGAGTGGTTGCCGACTCAGATCCTGCCAGTGAGTATCAAGAAACGGTCAACAAAGCTACTGGCATGCTGCGCGCTATTGAATGGGCACGACAGCTGGGTGCTTGATGGTCGTTGGCCAATGTGGCGATCTCACCTGATTGGCCACACGATGAAAGCAGACAAATCCTTTTTACTATGACGCCAAACTTAGCTTTTTATCTGCACGATCTCAGCCCGCATTTAATACGTTTTACTGACAGAATTGCGCTGCATTGGTATGGCTTGGCTTATGTGCTGGGGTTCTATTTGGCATACCGGGTCATGCTGTTTTTAGCCAAGCGCGGACTTTCAGAAATCAAGGAGGCTCAAGTGGCTGACTTTATTACTCTAGTTGCGCTTTTTGGAGTCGTTCTTGGTGGGCGTGTTGGCTACATGCTTCTTTACGATTGGGATCTGTTTCTACATGAGCCCTGGAGGATTTTCATGATTCATCAGGGTGGCATGGCTAGTCATGGAGGCATTGCCGGAGTCACGCTTTTTTGCCTGTGGTATGCTAGGCGTCATCAAATCTCATGGGCTGGCATTGGTGACACCTTGGTCTGCGGGGCACCACTGGGAATCTTTTGCGGTCGGATTGCCAATTTTATCAATGGCGAACTTTTTGGACGTGTCACCGATGTCCCCTGGGCCGTAAAGTTCCCGACGGAGATACTGCATGAAGATTTCGCCAAACAAGGCGGCAACATCCCTTCACTGCCTGCGGGCCTTCAGCACAGTCCAGATATCATTGCTTGGTTTGAGCAGACGGGCAGCAGTCGTGGAGCCCTAGCGGACATGCTTCATCCACGACATCCGTCCCAGCTTTATGAGGCTTTTGCAGAAGGACTCCTTCTGTCAGTTATTCTATTGGCGGTTCGCATTGGTTTTCCACGTCTACCCCACGGGATCGTCACCGGTCTGTTTTTCCTCCTTTATGCGGCGGCTCGCATCAGCATGGAATGTTTTCGCCAACCAGATTCAGGAGCCAGCGCCATCATGGGACTGACACGCGGCCAGTTTTTCTCACTCTTCATGATCATCATCGGGATCGCCTTCATCGCTCACGCCTGGCTGCGTGGAGGACAGTTGCCACAGGCGAAGAATTAAAGAAAATTAACTGACCTGATGATATGTCAGTTGCAAAGCACGTGCCCCTCATCAAAGTGAATTTCCCAGCTGAGCAGCTTCAAAGGTTGCTCCGCCATAAGGTCGGGCCGTAGTTCAGCCTGGTAGAACGCTTGCATGGGGTGCAAGAGGTCGTGAGTTCGAATCTCGCCGGCCCGACCACTATAAAACTCTCAAAGTGAAGAGTTTCTAAAGCAAAACCTGCATGCTATTTTTGCTATTTTTGTAACATTTAGCACACGCTTTTTAGCCCATTTTTGGCCATTTTAGCACACGCATTTTAGCACACGCTGGGACGTTCATTCCCCAATCTCTCCAGCACCTCAAGGCACCCTCCTATTTTAATGACTTCAAACCATTTTGGCTGTGGTCCTTGGCTAAGAATGAAGAGTTTCTGAAGCTGGGCCTGTTTGCCATTTGTGCTATTTTTAGTATCGTTTAGCACACGCTCTTGAGTTCCCATTTGGCCCTCTCAGAAAACGCATTTTAGCACACGCATTTTAGCACACGCCGGGATTTTCATCCCCCGACCTCTCTAGCACCCCAAGGCACCCTCCTATTTGAAGGACTTCGAACCATTTTGACTATGGTTCCTGGGCTATGAAAGGTTTATACAAACGTCGACAAGGCTGGTGGATCCGCTTCACTCCGATTCCAGGAGCTGCTCAAATACGTGTCGCTTTAGGGACCATGAAAGAAACTGAGGCGATCGTGAGGGCCGAACAGGTCATGAACCAAGCGGCAACAACCGCCCGTGAAGCTCTAGACTCCTGCGAAATCGAAATTGCCGCCTACCTCAACGAAAAACAGGAAGAAGGCCTCTCCGCATCAACGCTTACTTCTAGGCGTTACGTGTTGAAGTCGTTTGTCTCAAAGATGAAAATCACTTCTCCGCGTAACATCACGCGGCAGTGCCTGCAGAATTGGTTCGATCAGAACCGGAAATCCAATCCGCATACGGCTGTGGCATACATGCATTTGGTTCACTTTTGGCTAAAATGGATGGTTGAGAGAGGAAAGCTTACTCGGGATGTCAGCAAGGAGGTTAAAATGCCGAAATTGCCCATGCGACGCAGACGAAACTTTCTACTGCCGGCTCAGGCTCAAAAACTCTTGGAGGCTTCAGAGTCGAATCCGAGCCTAAAGTTCGCGCTGTATTGCGGACTGCACGCAGGGCTACGCAAATTAGAGATAGACCCAATTTGCTCAGACCTGCAATTCACCCGCGAGAGCTGAACTGAAGAGCCAAAATCCGAATCTGCCCACAAGCCGCGCCTTGCCTCTTTCGCCTCATTATGAGCTGCCAGTCTTCTAGGAATATTTATAAGAGCTCCATGCCGAAGCCGACGAGTTTAAGGCTTAGATTGACGCACTAATCAATGGAAGCCGTTTCCAACCAAAAGCACCAGACGCGCGACAATCCAAAAGATAAGAGCCATAACCAGGCAGGACATGCCCTTGCGGACATTGAATAGCTTGGCCTCAAGCACGATGCATTTCGAATGAATCTGTCCCAGCACAGAGCGTTTGACCCCATCATTTGACTGGTTGCAGAACAAATCCGCATAGACATCCCCAGGAATCTTGACGATTTGCCCTGAGAAGTAGAGGTTTGGGTGATGGTTGACGTTAGAGGATTTCTTGACAGACCGAGGAAAAGCCGCCGCGATGCCGCTGCCAAAAGCAAATCCCATGGACACGATAAACAGCAAATACAATACCAGCACGACATATTCGAAAATCTGCATGCCCGACCAGCTATGCGGTTGCAGCCCTAGGCCAATGTTCACAATCATGGCCATCAGGACGGCTGAAGTGCTTAGCGTTAGCTGCGCCTTCAAATCCGCTCGGTTGATCTGCTGCTCCACGTCCAAATAAAGCATGTAAATCAGGCGCGTGACGTCCACCTGCGTGTCCTGCACCAATGATGTAACGGAACCGAGGTGTCTGGTTGCATGGGATGCGGAGGACGCTTATAGGCCAACACCTACAGGAGGCAAGACCGGGGCAATAAAATGTCAAAATCGTCACTGATCCACTACCGCCCGGACATGGTCCTCTTGCAGTTGTTGCCACTGCCCTGCGCTTTGCAGCCAAGAGAACATGGCGTAATGCACCATCTCCAATCCTGCTCGTGGCCGACCGCCTACCCTAAGGGTATCATTTTTGAGCAGCCACAAGACCTGTCTTATTGTTTCTAGCGGCTAGCTTTCTCCATGTCGCCTTTGCTGTAATTCTAGTTCCCATTGGCCTCATCGTTCTCGGCTGTGCTACGCTTATACGGCCTATTACCACCGGAGGAGAATCTGGAGTCAATCTGGAGTCAAATTGAAGAATATTACCCAGAGGAGCTAATTCTACCCACGCGGTTCTTGTGAATCTCAGTAAGACCCAGCTAGCGACAATCGGTATCACCAGTGCCACCGTTTCATGGTCGAAAAGAATTTAATGAACCGCCCAATCAGATTTAAGCCATGATTGCCCCAGAGAACATCGACCGGCGGTCGATACACTGGCGGCCTGAAATAATCTCACCTTGGACGACGCCGAGGGGCACTGTCCCAACTATTTTCAACCGTAATGCACCCTCAAATGTCACAAATTTAGGCACCTCTTCAGCCCCTATTTTAGCACACCAGCACAAAAACTTTAGCACACGCACACTGGAAGCCTTGTAGAATGGGCTTTAGCGTAACCACCTTTCTTCAATGGGGTGCAAGAGGTCGTGAGTTGGAATATCGCCGGGCCAACCACTATCTCCAACCACGAAGTTGGAGTAACTGCTTGAAATTCTTTGATTTCATTGTCAATACGCGAGTAGTCAGCCTCCCTCATGCATATTCATTCCTCAGGATCTCATCGCGCATTCATGGCGTTATCCAGCACACTGCTGATTGTCCTTGGCTTCGTCTTGGTTGTAGGCTGGCGCCACCACTTCAGGACTTTGGAAGCTCGACGTCTAGTCGCAGAGCTCAATGTTCGTGCAGAAGCTCTTCGAAGACAAAGAACACCGCCTGTGAATAGCTTGGCTGTGGCAGCTCCAGAAAAGCAAAAGCCCTTGAAACCTTCCATGCTCTTGGCTGATGCAACACCAGCACGCTTTGATGCAGCAGCTCCCTTAGTGCCTGAGCGTTCCACCATTGAGGTGCTTCCTGTCATCAATGCCAACGCTATGCTGGCCGAGGCCACCCAAGTCCTCCGCAAGTACATGGACACACCCAACTGGCGGGACCGTGTCATCTATGTGCACGAGCCTCAACGAGTCAGCAAATTAATGGAAGATTACTATGAGCGCCAGCAGAGCATTGATCCAGTCATGGGCGCGCTTATGGATCAGGGCAGATACCGGATCGATGGCACAGAAATCGTCCTTTTAACCTATCGGAGCGCACGACTGGAGGGCAAATTAGAAATCGCTCTGCGTCAGGACCCGAATGGGCAGTGGGTGGTCGACTGGGAAAGCCTCGTGGGGTATTCGGAAATCTCATTCAAAAGTCTCGCCGAAACAAAGACAACCTCCCCAAAACTCATCCGCGCCTACGTTAAACTCGATGACTACTACAACGATGAGTTCAGCGACGCGAACAAGTATCTCTCTTTGAAACTCACGTCCCCTGACAACGAAAATTTCCTCAACGCTTATTGTGAGCGCGAAAGCACCATCGGTAACTGGATCTTAGCGGATCTAGGCACAGAAGCCAATTCATCTTTGGTCAAAGGCTATACACTCTGGGTCTCTTACCCGCCAGATGCCAAATCCAGCCGCTGCCTCAACTTAGTCCGATTAGCTGCTGGTCGCTGGCTGATCGTGCCCCAGAAAAAATAAAAGGCATGACCCCGTGAGGGATCATGCCTTCAAAAGTAGGAATCAGCGACTACTCTTCGCCATCGCGTCCGATAGCCTCGACCGGACAACCTGTCAGTGCTTCTTCGCAAAGAGCGCGCTCTTCGTCGGACTCTGGCTGTTTGAAGAGGAAGGAATGACCGCCATCATCGTCGCGCTTGAAGTTGGCTGGAGCGGTCTCACGGCAAAGGTCGCAGTCGATGCATTGATCGTCTACGTAGTAGGCGCCGTTCACGTTTTGGGAATATTTATTGGCTGCGTCTGCCATGGTCTTGGATGGGGCTAGAGGGTTAAGAGGGTGGTCAAGGTAGTTCCGACAGCCTAAGTTTCAATCATTTTTTGTGTTTCGATGCGGCGCGTGAAGTTTCGGGTTGTTCACGCAACGTTGAGAGCTAGTGGATGAGCAGTAAGTGGGCCAAACTCAGACTCGACGCATTTTTCACCTCTTAAACATCATGACACCTCTCATCCCTCAAGAAGGCTGGATCGTTCAGCATTTATTTTACTCCCTTGATCACGGCTTTTGGGCCGCACTGACACCCGAAGAAAAAAGAGAGCGCACCGATCGCCTAGCCGCCACACTGGCCAGCATCCGCGCCCATCCCAAAACACAACTCCTGCACTTCAGCATGGTCAGCCCAAAGGCAGATCTCGGCTTCATGCTTCTGACACCTGACCTGCATGATGCCAATCGCTTTGAAAAAGAGCTCAACCTTGCGCTAGGCCCTGACATGCTGAATCCCAGCTACAGCTACTTGTCGATGACTGAGTGGACTGAATATAGCGAGAAAGAAGAGGAAGCCTCTGAGCGGATCGCCCGCACTGAGAATCTAGAGGTCGGCTCTGAAGCCCATCTCAAGCGTGTGGCTGAGTGGAAGGGCCACATGGATAAGTATTATAGCGACCGCCTTTATCCGAACATGCCGGACTGGCAAGTCATGTGCTTTTACCCAATGAGCAAACGCCGCAATGTAGGGGCTAACTGGTATGCAAACGACTTTGCCACACGTCGGGAACTCATGGCCGGTCATGCCAAAACAGGCCGCAAGTATTCTGGGAAAATCCGCCAACTCATCACTGGCTCAACAGGCCTAGACAGCCATGAATGGGGCGTCACTCTCTTTGCCCACGACTTGTTCCAAGTGAAGAGCATCGTCTATGAAATGCGCTGGGATGAAGTGACCACCCAATATGGTGAATTTGGCGACTTCTACATCGGCATCCAACTCACCACCGAAGAGCTGCTGCCACGCTTACAACTGACTTGAACGACAAGCATGAATGCGAAGGTCTGGGTGTGCGAACTGGGCTCGACCATTGCCGCAAATCACGGACTATTCGCAGCTATCTCAACGACCCTTGATCTTCATCTACCCTGTCCATGACCAACCAACCCCTCACCATCGCAGGTCGCACTTTTCAATCCCGCCTCATGCTAGGCACGGGCAAATTTGCCTCTGGCGAACTAATGAGGGAGGCTATCATCTCCTCAGGCACTGAGATTGTCACCGTGGCCCTGCGCCGCGCTGATCTTACCGGGAAAGGAGATCCCTTTGCTAACATCCTCGACTTCATTCCCAAAGAAGTATTGTTACTGCCAAACACCAGCGGTGCCATGACCGCTGAAGAGGCCGTCCGTCTTGCCAGACTCGCCGTCGCCGCCGGGTTACCGAATTGGATCAAACTGGAGATTCATCCGGACCCACGTTATCTGCTTCCGGACCCGATTGAAACGCTGAAAGCCGCTGAGATCCTCGTCAAAGAGGGCTTCATCGTCCTGCCTTATATCAACGCTGACCCTGTGCTCGCCCGTCGCCTTCAAGATGTCGGCACCGCCACGGTGATGCCACTTGGTTCCCCCATTGGCTCCCATCAGGGTATCACAACCAAGCGACAGATTGAGATCATCATCTCCCAAGCCACCGTTCCCGTTGTCATCGATGCAGGTATCGGAGCCCCCAGCCACGCCGCCGAAGCCTTTGAAATGGGAGCTGACGCTGTGCTAGTCAACACGGCCATCGCCATCGCCAGCGATCCCGTTCGTATGGGCAGTGCGTTCAAAGCCGCTGTCGAAGCAGGCCGGGCTGCTTATGAGATCGGCATCGCCGAATCCAGTGAAGAAGCCAGCGCAACCAGCCCACTGACCACGTTCTTGTATCAAAACTGAAGCAAGATCTCTCACTCATTCCGTTTGCCGCCAAGCCATCTGAGAGCCAAGATCCACTCATGCGAATCGCCATCTTCGGAGGTAGCTTCAATCCGCCTGGAAATCATCACCGCGCTATTGCCCTGCTGCTAGCGCGTGAGTTTGATGAAGTCCGAGTCATTCCATGCGGCCCACGACCTGACAAGCTTATCACTGGCAGTATTCCAGCCATCTATCGTGCCGCCCTTTGTGACTTAGCCTTTGGCGATCTGCCCAAAGTCATCGTGGATCTATTTGATCTAGAGCAGGCCACCTTTACCCGCAACCATGAGCTCCAATCCCGCTTTTCTCCTGATGGAGAAATCTGGCATGTTGTGGGCGCTGACCTCATTGCTGGTGGCAGTGAATCCACCTCGCTGATTCAGCGCACCTGGGCTCATGGCGCAGAGCTGTGGAAAACTGCCCATTTTGCGGTGCTCACCCGTCCCGGTCACGACCTCGATGAGGCCGACCTGCCACCTAACTCCAAACTTTTTCCGCTGGAGGAAATGGGCTCCAGCTCCGCCATCCGCGACGCCCTGAGCCGTGATGAAGATGTGGATACGCTGGTGACCCCGCGGGTCCTAGATTACATTGAGAGATACGGCCTCTATCGTGCGCCCATCCCTGGCACCTATGCCCAATGCAGCCTGCATGAAGCGCCCTTTCATCTTCAAGCAGATGCTCACAATCCCAAAGCTCAAGCTTGGATCCAAAATACAGGTCCAGGTGTCCGTGAAGAAGACGCCAGCTTCATCACTGTTTTAGGGGGTGATGGAGCCATGCTGCGCTGCATTCGTGAACATTGGCGGAAGCGCCTACCGTTTTTTGGCATCAATGCGGGCCATCTGGGTTTCCTGATGAATGCCCCTGAGCAGGCCTTTGGCTACCCTTTTCCGCCTTCAGACGTCATCTTGAGGCAGCTACCCATGCTCTACTTGGAGTTCGAGACCGCTAAAGGTGAAATCAAAACAGCCTATGGATTCAATGACGCTTGGTTAGAGCGCAGCACTAGCCAAAGCGCCTGGCTGGAAGTCAGTGTCAATGGCGTGAAGCGCTTACCCAAACTCGTCGCTGACGGCGCTCTCGTCGCCACAGCCGCCGGTTCCACCGCCTATGCGCGTAGCATGGGGGCCAGTCCGCTGCTGGCCGACACACCGGCTTGGTTGCTCGTAGGTTCAAATGTGATGGAGCCCGCTCACTGGCGCAGTGCTCTACTCAGCACTGACAGCACCGTCGAGATACGTTGCCTTTCTCCCGAACACCGCCCCGTGCAAGCCTTTGTCGATGGCCTCAGCATGGGAGAGGTTGTGGCCATCCGGGCCCGCATCAGCCGTGCCGCCGCTGCCGAGCTAGCCTTCTGTGCCAGCCACGACATGGCTGACAAAATCGCTGCCATTCAGTTCCACGCAGCGCAGTCGTTTTAACACGACGAAAACAAGAATGCTTAGGCCACTCTTGCCTGTCTTTCAAAGAACACCTAGCATTGCAGCCCATGAACTTGCCCATTCGTCCGCGCCGCAACCGTCAAACTCCAGCTATTCGTGATCTCGTGCGCGAAACTAGCCTGACGGCAGGACACCTTATCTATCCACTCTTTATTCAGGAAGGCAGCGTTAATACCCCCATCTCAGCCATGCCCGGCTGCCAGCGCTGGTGTGTTCAGGACCTTGTCAAAGAAGCAGGTGAAGCCCATGCCCTGGGCATTCCAGCCGTGGTGCTTTTTCCACGCATCCCTGATGAGCTCAAGACCCGTGGCGCCGAGGCCTGCCATGATGATCATGGCCTCGTGCCGCGTGCGATCCGCGCTTTAAAACAGGCCCATCCAACTTTGACCGTCATCACCGACGTCGCACTCGACCCTTATAATAGCGACGGCCATGACGGGCTCGTCTCAGACGACGGAAGAATTTTAAATGATGAAACCGTGACTGTGCTCTGTCAGCAGGCGCTCAGTCATGCACGGGCCGGAGCTGACATCGTGTCTCCTAGCGACATGATGGACGGCCGTGTTGCTGCCCTTCGTGCCGCCCTGGATCAGGCAGGTTACACTTCCGTCTCCATCATGAGCTACACCGCCAAGTATGCCAGCGCCTACTACGGCCCCTTCCGCGGCGCACTCGATTCTGCGCCGAAGGCTGGCGACAAAAAGACCTATCAAATGGACCCAGCGAATGCCCGGGAGGCCTTGCGCGAGGCCGCATTAGACGAGGCCGAAGGAGCCGACATCCTCATGGTAAAGCCCGCAGGTCCTTACCTGGACATCATTGGCAAGCTACGTTCCGCCACAACACTCCCGATCGCTGCTTATCAAGTCAGTGGTGAGTATCTTATGATCCAGGCGGGCGCCTCGTCAGGTTGGCTAGATGGGGAAAAAGTCGCTCTAGAATCACTCATCGGTATCCGCCGAGCTGGAGCAGATATGATCCTCACTTACTTTGCCAAAGAAGTCGCTGCCAGTCTTTCACATGAAATGAGTTTAAACGCAAAATGATCTCATGAAACTGCAAACCACTCTTGCCTGCCTAAGTTTACTCTTGGCCTCTTCTCTGCACGCTGATCTCGTGCTTGAGGTCCAGACAATCGAACTCAAACCCAAGCCTGAAGACGAAACCATTCAGACTGACTTCATCTTTCACAACAAAGGCAGCAAGCCGGTCAAAGTCCTCTCCATTGACAGCGCATGCAGTTGCCTGAGCGCCTCCCTGGATAAGGCCATCTATCAGCCAGGTGAAAAAGGCGTGGGTAAGGCAGATTTCAAAATTTCCAGTTTCATTGGGCGTCATGAAAAATCGGTTCACATTCAAACCGACGATCCGGCACAATCTGAATGGGTCATTCCTTTCATCATTGAAGTGCCGGAAATCATCAAGATCGAACCCAAAACATTACAATGGTGGGTAGGCGAAGATGGCTCAGCTCAAGTCACCCGCGTCACGATGACGGGCACAGAGCCCATGCACATCGTCAATCTCACCTCCACTCGTGAACGAGTTCAGTTCTCTTACAAGGAGATCATTCCCGGCAAGGAGTATGAAATCACCGTCAAACCCACCGATACGAAAGAAGTCATGCTCGGCGCCTTAAAGATTGAGACCGATAGCAAGATTCCCAAATATCAGCGTCAGCTTTCTTTCTTCTCCGTCTATCGCCGGCCTGCAGCCGAGCCCACGCCTGCTGTGAAGCCATGAAAACAGCCCTCCGGCAGGCCTTGCTGCTGATTTTACTAGCCAGCGCCGCTGGTGCTGCGGCTTTCTGGTTGCACCCCCAAGCCCCGGCTCTTTATCTGACAGAAGAGCCCCTGCAACCTGACGAGATTACCTACAAAGACCTTTCCCAGCGGTGGCAAGGCGACGTGCTCTGGCTGGATGCACGCACTCAAGATCAATATGCCATTGCTCATATCCCAGAGGCCAGATTGCTCAACGAGCAAAAGTTCGATGATCAACTCTTGGAGATGCTTGATATCCTACAGACCAACACCAAGCCCATCATCATCTACTGTGGTGGTCAAAAATGTGAAGCCAGCCGCCATGTCCGTGAAAAGCTTCTCAGCAGGGTTCCCATTGAGCACGAAAAATGCCTCGTCTTAAAAGGTGGCTTCCCGGCATGGCAAGCAGCGCAATGAAATGCTTTGGATGAAAGGAGCTAGGACAGAGCGTACGTTTAATGCTGCCTATGATCTCACGTTTCCTGATTCCTCTTACCGTTCTTTCCTTCACCGCCACACTCCAAGCAGCTGATGAAATGGTGCCTCTGTTTGATGGCAAAACCTTAACGGGCTGGGAGCAACACAGCGGCGCTGCTGAGTACCGCGTTCAGGACGGCGCCATCATTGGAAAGACCGTTCCCAACACTGGTAATTCCTTCCTCTGCACCGCCAAAAAATACTCCAACTTCATTCTCGAACTCGAGTTCAAAGTGGATCCATCCATGAACTCGGGCGTGCAGTTCCGCAGCAACTACTACACAAAAGGAACAGAGGTCGAGATCGCCGGTAAAAAGAAAAAGTTCCCTGCTGACCGAGTCCATGGATATCAATTCGAAATCGATCCTAGCCCACGCGCCTACACCGGTGGCATCTACGATGAAGGCCGCCGCGGCTGGCTTTTCGATCTCAAAAACAATGAGGCTGCACGCAAAGCCTTCAAGCAGGGCGAATGGAATCAAATCCGCATCGAATGTCGCGGAGACAGCCTCAAAACCTTCATCAACGGCGTCGCCGCTGCCGACCTGAAAGATAGCCTCACCGCAGAAGGCGTCATTGCCCTTCAGGTGCACGGCATCGGTAAAAACCAGGCGGCTATCGGCAAGGAAGTCATGTGGAAAAATATTCGTATTCAAGAACTGAAGTAAGTTCCAGGTGAAGCCCTCCCTTCACGCCCAGACTCGACCCATCATCAGAAGTCCTGCCCATGATCCATGACTGAACATCATGCCATTGCAGGCTTTGGCCTTCGCCACCAGCTTTCAAGCGCCATGAAAACTCAGTCAGTCGTTTTAACCTTCGGTTTGTTTTTGATACTCAGTCCCGCCTTATTTGGCGGAGCTATTCCTGTGAAAATCAGTCCAGAAGGCAACTGGCAGCGAGATGGGAAACCTTATTTCATTCGCGGAGCTGGTGGTTACGGGTCCTTGGAAGAACTCAAAAAACGTGGCGGCAACTCCATCCGCACCTGGAGCGATCGAAATATAGGCGGTCCAGACGGCATCCTCGAGCATGCTCACAAAATTGGGCTCACCGTTTGTTTTGGCGTCTGGCTAGAACCAGAGTGCCAATGGTTCTCCTACAAGAAACCTGAGGACTGTGAAAAACAAAAACAGCGTGTTTTAAAAACCATCCTCGAACACCGTGATCACCCTGCCCTGCTCTGCTGGGGCATTGGTAATGAGGTGGAGGGTGATGGCGAAAACGAGGCCTTCTGGCATCAGCTCAACCGCCTAGCACGTGTGGTCAAAGAAGCCGATCCAGCACATCCGACCTTCACTGCCGTAGCAGGTTTTTCGAAGAAAAAAATCATCGCTGTGAACCAATGGGTGCCCGACCTCGACTTCATCGGCATCAACACTTATGCAGCACTGGGAAGATTGAGGGAAAGTCTGCAAGCCGAAGGCTGGAAACGACCTTGGGTTGTCACCGAATACGGCGCGCGCGGGTTTTGGGAAAGTCCGAGAACCTCATGGGGCGTCGCCAAAGAACAAACCAGCACTGAGAAAGCCGTGCAACTGCGAGATATGTACCAGCGCAGCATCGAGGACAGTGGCGGTTGCGGCGGCGGTTACGCCTTTAACTGGGGTTGGAAGCAGGAATACACAGGCTCTTGGTTTAGCTTGTATTCAAGACAGCAAGAAGCAGTCACTGCCGTCGATGTTCTCGAGGAAATGTGGACCGGCAAAGGCCCGGAAAACCGATCCCCCGAGCTTATCAGGCTCAAGTGTCCCGATGCCGAGAAACCCATGGTAGCAGGCACACAATTCAAAGCCGAAACCCTCGCGCATGACGCTGATGAAGATCCCCTGACTTATACCTGGATTGTCCGCGCTGAAGACCCGCATAAGGGCAATGAAGGCAGAAACCAAGAGCCACCTACATTTCCAGCTGCCATCCTCAAGAGCCAAGGTCCGCAGGCAGAAATTGCCGCCCCTTCCAAACCTGGCAACTACCGCCTCTACCTCGAAGTCCGCGATGGCAAAAGCCACCTCGCCACCGCCAATGTGCCCTTTCGGGTTGAGGCTAAATAGCTAACAAGAACCTTCTTTTGTCTCGACAACCCAGCACTGACCACGTTACAAAACTGCTTCACATGAAAAAAGTCCCTTTCACCAATCGCCGCCAGTTCATTGCCAATACAGCCGCCGCTATTGGCTTCCCGACCATTGTTCCTGCCAGTGTTTTTGGTCAAAATGCACCTTCCAATAAAATCACCATGGCTGTGCTCGGCTGGGGAATGATGGGACCGAGCAATACAGGTAAATTCCTGCAGGAGTCCGACTGCCAGATCGTGGCAGCTTGTGACATCGACAAGGGCAACCTACAAAAGGCGCTCAACACCATCAACGGAGCCTACAAGAACACTGACTGCAAAGGCTACCACGATTACCGCGAGGTCATGGCACGCAAAGACATTGATACCGTCATGCTGGCCCTGCCGGATAACTGGCATGCGCTGACTTCCATCGAAGCGGCTAAAAACGGCAAAGATATCTATGGTGAAAAACCCCTGGCTCGCACCATCTCAGAACAGCAAGCCATCGTCCGTGCAGTGCAGAAGTATCAGCGCATCTGGCAGACAGGCTCCTGGCAGCGCAGTGAAAACAATTTCCGCATTGGCGCTGAAATCGTGCGCAATGGCCTCATAGGCAAACTCACTCGGGTTGAGGTCGGCTTGCCTTCCGGTCACAACGACTTCGCCAAAACGGGCGACAAACGCAGCATCACCCCGCCACCTGCTGAACTGGATTACGACATGTGGATCGGCCCTGCGGCCATGCAGGATTACATTGAATGCCGCATTCATAAAAACTGGCGCTGGGATTACAATATTGGCGGCGGCCAATTACTCGACTGGGTTGGCCATCATTGCGACATCGCCCACTGGGGTATGGACATGGACAGCAGCGGCCCGATGGAAGTCAATCCAATCCAAGTCGATATGCCAGCCCGTTCGGAAATCTGGAATACCGCGACTAAATACCGCGCAGAGGCCAAATACGCTGGAGATATCGTCATGACGATCGCAGGTGGTCATAACGACATCGCCATGGGAACCAAGTGGATCGGCACAGATGGCTGGGTTCATGTCAATCGTGGCAGTTACGATGCCTCCAAGCCGGAGCTGAAAAAGATGATCAAAAAACGCAAAGATGAAAAAAATCCAACCAGCGAAATCATCGAATCTGCCACTGCCCCAAAACTTGGCGATGACGTCATCAAGACCCGCCTTTACGAGACTCCAGGACATCACCGAAACTTCTTGGACTGCGTGAAAAATCGTAAGCCTACTGTCACGCCAGTAGAAACAGCTCATCGCAGTGCGACACCTGGACATCTCGCCCTCATTTCCTTCCTGGTAAACCGTCCGATCAAATGGGATCCCGTGAAGGAAGAAATCGTCGGTGATGCAGAAGCCAGCAAGCTGCTGACACGCGAATACCGTGGCAACTGGAAGCTAGAAGCCTAGTTTTTAGCTGATTTCACCTGATTCAAAGAGAGTCAGGATAAATCAGTCTGTGCCTTGCCAACCACGAATGTGTGATGGAAGCTGATACTCTCAGTTTCCGTCAAACATTCGATCATGAACGCACGCAACCTTGCTGTCACCCTTGTCTTTCTAGCTCTTGGCTATGGGATCTGGCATTTTCATTCAGATGCCGGTCGTCTTATGGTGGAGATGGACCAACTGAAAGCAGCTCATACACTGGCCCTAGAAACTAAAGATCAAGAGCTTCAGCGTAGCCTCAGTGCGCAAAATGAGCAGCATCAAAAAGCCATCCAAACACTCAATGATGATCATGATCAAAAGCTCAATGAACTACGACAGGATCAGCGTAAGCAGATTGCCAGCGCCTATAAAGAATTCGAAAACATCTTTGCAGGCAACAAGAAGACACTCGACTACATCAATCTGCTGGAGGGCAAAGTGAAAGCGGGTCAGGCACTCTCCAAGATTGAGGTCGAAAAACTGGCAGTCATCACCAGCGGCATCAGCTTTCTACAGAAACAATATCAAAAACCCCTGCAGGAGTTCACTGCTCTTCAGGACTACTTTAATGACGTCGCCAAACGCCCGAATGAAAAACCCAAGTCCAACTTTGGTTTTTTTAAGCGGCTCTTCAGCAAAGACTTCCGTGAGGCAGAAAAAGAATTCTATCGCGAAGAAGGTGCCCAACGCGCCTTCACTGAAGCGCAGGGCAAATTTGGAGCGATTTATGCTTCAGCACAGAGCTCCATGCGTAGTGTGAACATCGACGCAGAGGCTCAGCTCAAAAAGCTAGACGCAGTCATTCAAGACAAACAGACCGCCAATGCAGAGGACCTAACCAGCTTCTTCAATCAGGCGCGCGAAGCTTTACAGACCCATCAAAACGTCCTCGACTTTGAACCTGCTGAGCTGCCACAAGCACCCAAGGTGCAGCCATAATGGCTAATCATATTTGATGTCACGCAACTGCATATCCAAGGCTGCGCCAGACATCTGAATCACCAGCTAAAAAAGCGCAAAGACTTCGATAGGATCGGGATGACCTTTCACGGAATGGACGCCTGCATTTTTAAAGTGTGCAGCACCTTCATCCCATCCTTCTATAAAGGCAGCGCTAACAAGGACCGGAACCTTTAGCTGGCGGGTCAGGCTTTCGATTCGGAAGGCCACGTTTACGGCTTCACCGACGGCAGTGTTCACTCCGCGCCCCATAGAACCAAGAGCGACGTCACCGATATTGATGCCGACGTGACAATGAATCTCGAGATTCATTTCTTTCTTCATTCTATTCCTCACAGGCATGTCGCTAGACTCTGGGCTACTGAGCAGACGCGCAGCCTCAGCCGCTTGGACACGCACTTCAGCACTGTCACCCGTCCAGTAGGCAAAGACACCGTCACCAATAAATTTATCAATGATGGCTCCGCGAGTCTTCAGGACGGTGGTACATTGGGCATACCATTCACGCAGCATCTCAGCGACTTCCTCTGGGGTCAGTTGGGCGGAGATACTGGTGAAGTTGCGTAGATCACCGACCAGCAGCGTAGCACGCACAGTCTTCATCGGTAGAGCGACTGTATGCAGCATCTGAGTGCCTGAAAGCGGGCCACCCGAATGCTCCCCCTCATCGTTTTCAAAGATAAACAAACAAGTGCCTAGCTGAATGCTGTCGCCATGACGCAGAGCGCGGGCCGTAGTCACAGCCACGTCATTCACAAAGCTGCCATTGGCGCTGCCGAGGTCAGAGACCCAGTACAAATCACCATCCCGACGAATGGTGGCATGTTGCCTGGAAATACCTGCGTCATTGAGACGAATCGTCGCATCAGGACTGCGCCCAAGAAGGTTGTAGTCCTCCAGGGAGTACTCCAATCTTTTGTCGTGCTGTCTTAGAAATGCAGGCATAATTAATATGTGGCAGTGACTGTTGAAGCAACTGCGGCGATATAAGTCAAGAGAACGCACGGAAGTTTTCCGACTTATTATTTTTTGAACACTGATTTCATGCCAAATCAACCAAGGAAAGTCCATGAGAGCAGCAACTTGCACTTCTGAGCTGCCTCGGAAGAATACCCCCACTATGTCTATCACTGCCTACGATCAACTCTGCAAAATCGCGCGCGAGGTCGCCCTCCTCACCTCCACAGAATCTGCGCTTTCCTGGGATCAGGAAACCTACATGCCAGCCAAAGCACTGACCTTCCGCGCCAGTCAGATGTCCTGGCTCAGCGGCAAGGCCCATGCTATGGCGACAGGACGCATGATGCAAAAGCTCCTGGAGAAAGCTTTTGAATCGAAACTGCGCGATCCAAAGCAAAAAGCCAATGTCAAAGTGATGCATGAGGACTTTGTCAAAGCAGCCAAAATCCCTGGTAAACTCGTCATTGAAGAAAGTGAAACCGCTTCTCATGCCAAACACGCATGGATTCAGGCACGAAAAAGCTCGGAGTTCAGCGCCTTTGCCCCTCATTTAGAAAAGCTACTCGGCATCGCCCGACGAAAAGCAGATCTCTGGGGCTACGCCGACGAGCCTTATGATGCGCTGCTCTCCACCTATGAGCGTGGTGCGCGGACTCGTGAAGTGGCCGCACTTTTCACCAAACTGAAACCTGACCTGACCCAGATCGCCCGAACCGCAGTGGAGCGCGGAAAAGCGGTGAAACCGAACCTGCTGCGTGGCAATTACCCCATCGCCAAGCAACAGCAGCTCAATGCCGAAATTGCCGCAAGCATCGGCTTCGACTTCGATGCCGGACGCATTGATACGACGACACACCCCTTTTGCACCACGCTGGGTCCACGCGATGTCCGACTGACCACTCGCTATGATGAAAATGACTTCACCAGCTCTCTCTTCGGCGTCCTGCACGAGGCGGGCCACGGACTCTATGAGCAAGGATTACCGGAAGCTGATTTCGGTCTGCCATCAGGTCGCGCATGCTCATTAGGGATCCATGAATCCCAGAGTCGCCTCTGGGAGAATCACGTCGGGCGTTCCCGCGTTTTCTGGCAAAAGTGGCTCCCGCGTGCTGCCGAGATCTTCCCGAATCTGCGTAAAATCACCCTGGATCAGTTTTTGGCCGCCATCACACGGGCCAAGTATTCTTTTATCCGTGTCGAGGCAGACGAAGCCACCTATGACCTGCACATCCTGCTCAGGTTCAGCATCGAACGCCAAATGCTGCGCGGAGATCTCGCCGTGAAAGACGTGCCTGCTGCCTGGAATGCCGAGTTTGAAGAACTCTTTGGCATGACGCCACCCTCGGGTTCACAGGGCTGCCTGCAAGACATCCATTGGAGCATGGGCGGGCTCGGTTACTTCGCTACCTACACGCTTGGCAATCTCAATGCAGCCCAGCTCTTTGCTACGGCAAAAAAACGGCGCAGTATCGCCAAAGCCACCGATCAGGCTGATTACGCACCGCTTTTGTCCTGGTTACGGGAAAAGGTCCACCAACCCGGCGGTGCCGCTTTGCCAGGAGAAATCATGCAAAATGCAACCAGTAAACCCACCGATGCCCGCCATCACCTGAAGCATCTCCGTGAGCGTTTCGGCTGTTAATCAAACAAAACCTCCAGCGCAATCCCTATGCCTTCTGAGATCCCAGACGAAATCCATATCGACGAAGTCCTTCCGCCGCAGAAGAACAGCTTCCCCAAACAAGCCAACGGCAAGCCAATCGAGTCAGACGTGGCGCAGTTCATGGCCAAGTGGCTGGACAACTGGCTACGCATCCCCGGTACTGAGTTCAAAATTGGCCTCGATCCACTGCTCTCCTTGATCCCTGGTTTTGGCAGCACCATCGCCTCTGGCGGCGGGCTCATCATCCTCATCGAGGCCGCGCGCAGCCGAGTCAGCGTGCCCGTGCTGCTGCGAATGGCCGCGAATATGCTGCTGAACACTCTTTTCGACTACTTCCCAGCTGTGGGGCCAGTGGCTAGTGCTTTCTTTAAATCCAACTCGCGTAATTTGAAGCTGCTTACCGATTGGCAGGCTGGTCAGCATGACCTGATCAAACGCAGCACTTGGCGGCTCATTGGCGTTCTTGGACTTATCATGCTAACGCTGGGCGCGATGCTCTTTGGTTTATTCATCCTCTATGTCTGGCTGCTGACACGTCTCTTCCATAGCTGATTTTAGACGCAACTTGTCGCAGCTTCCTGCGTTCTACAGCCCTCACACATGTCTTATCACACGCTCTCCGACATTCTTTCCCAAGCAGCCAACCTCGCCGGCTGCCGAGATGCGCCAAGATTACGCCATGCACTGGAAGAAGCCGGAGACAATCGCCAGCCACTGATCGAAGCGCTGCTTGATGCCAATGTGGTGGATGAGGAAAGCTTTTTCTCCGAGCTGGCTCAAATGCTGAAGATGCCCTTCGCCAAAGACGAGGGTGAAAGCCAAGACGGCCTGCACAATCGCTTCCCTGCCAAGCTAGCACTCCGGCACCGCATTTATCCCACCCATGTCAGCGCCGTCGAAGTGACCGTGCTGACCTACAACCCTTTTGACCTCAGCGCTCGTCAAGCCGTGGGTCAGGAACTGCGTAAACGCGTGCATTGGCAGGTGGCCAGCCGTCATCGCATCCTCGAAGCCTTGCATCAGGGCTACGGCGTGGGCGCAGAGAACTTTGAAGAACTGCTGGAAGGTCGCGAAGGTGCTGATCAGGACGACGACCTCAAACAAGAAGTCAACGTCCTCGACGAAGCTGACGAAGAAGCCACCGTGCTGAATTTTGTGAACCA
>Ga0164295_10000343_pt1 | contig 39550 bp, 38 predicted proteins | sample GEODES006metaG_FD_111798 | JGI IMG/M metagenome (GOLD analysis project Ga0164295, IMG submission 111798) | Oligotrophic lake water microbial communities from Sparkling Lake, Wisconsin, USA - GEODES006 metaG | ecosystem: Environmental > Aquatic > Freshwater > Lake | place: USA: Sparkling Lake...
ATGGGCGTTTTTCGACTCACCCACGGGGTTAACACAAATTAAGCTCGCTGGAGCATTCATGGCCTTGAGCTTACGTCACTTGCCGCGTGCTGGCGATCTTTCCATTTTCCTTTTTAGGTTTACTCTTTGGCGCGAAAGGGTGGTTGGGGCCTTGGCTAGAACACCATGACATTCGAATTATCTTCGCGCTCCCTGGCATTGTCATTGCCACCATGTTTGTCACTTTTCCTTTTGTCGCGCGTGAGCTGATTCCGCTGATGGAGACGCAGGGTAGTGATCAGGAAGAAGCCGCGATTATTCTGGGCGCAAGAGGGTGGCAGGTGTTTTTTCGCGTGACACTTCCTAACATCAAGTGGGGACTGCTTTATGGGGTTTTGCTTTGCAATGCCCGCGCGATGGGCGAGTTCGGCGCGGTTTCCGTCGTTTCTGGCCATATCCGTGGCGAGACAAACACGCTGCCTCTCCATGTGGAGGTCCTATACAACGAATACCAATTTAGCGCGGCCTTCGCCTGCGCCACCTTGCTTGCCTTTCTAGCACTCGTGACGCTCGGCATCAAGTCCGCCGTGGAGAATCTGACGGGTCATCAATCTTTCAATCATCAATAAACTCTTCCCATGTCGATTTCGATTCATTCCATTAGTAAAACTTTCGGCGCTTACACGGCTTTAGATAAGATATCATTAGAAGTTCCGAATGGCTCGCTTACTGCCTTGCTGGGCCCTTCTGGTTCGGGCAAGACGACACTGTTACGCATCGTTGCCGGTCTTGATTTCCCTGATCCTGGTCCTGGCCGCATCGCGTTTCATGGGGAAGATGTGAGTGAGGTTTCAGCGAGGAAGCGCGGTGTCGGCTTTGTTTTCCAGCATTATGCTCTGTTCCAGCACATGTCGGTTGCCCAAAATATTGCTTTTGGTCTGAGGGTACTTCCCTCTGCCCAACGCCCCAAAAAATCTGAGATCCGCGACCGTGTGATGGAGCTTCTGAAACTTGTGCGCCTTGAGGGACTTGAAGGTCGGCGTCCTCACGAACTTTCGGGTGGTCAACGCCAGCGTGTTGCTCTTGCCCGCGCTCTTGCCATTCGGCCCAAGGTTCTTCTGTTAGACGAGCCATTCGGAGCGCTCGACGCCCAAGTCCGCAAAGACCTTCGTCGCTGGCTTCGCCAATTTCATGATGAAATCGGGCTAACGACATTGTTCGTTACTCATGACCAAGAAGAAGCGCTTGAGCTTTCCGACCAAGTGGTGGTGATGCGCAACGCGCGTATTGAGCAAGTTGGCAAGCCCCAGAGTGTGTACGACCAACCGAGAAGTCCGTTTGTATATGAGTTTCTGGGAAACGTGAACAAACTTCATGAGGGCAAAAACGTGCGCTACCTGAGGCCTCATGAAATTGACGTACTATTTGCTGCGGAGTGCGATCCTGCGACTGATGTGTCGGCTCGGGTGCACCACCTTTTTTCTGCGGGGCCGATTGCGACGCTCACCGTCAAACTTGGAGATGGCCAATTCATCGATGTTGAACTTTCCCGCAAGCAACTGGACGAACTGAGTTTAAGCGTTGGCGATGAAGTTGCGGTGCGTCTTGCTGCGCGAACCGTTTGATCATGGTCCATTCTTCGGTTGGGTATGCCGTGATGAAATTTGCCGTTTTTTGTGACATAAAAAACCAATGGCCTCGTGAGAGAGCCATTGGTTGAATGGTAAATGAGGATAAAGCCGATCAGTTGACCGCCACCGCCGATGAACCCGTTTCGCCTGTACGGATCCGGATGGCTTCTTCAACCGTGGATATGAATACTTTTCCGTCACCAATTTTGCCGGTGTTTGCGCTCTTGACGATTGCCGATGCGACGCCCTCAGCTTGAGCGTCGTCTATGACGATTTCAATTTTGACCTTAGGCAAGAAATCGACGGTGTACTCGGAGCCACGGTAGATCTCGGTGTGGCCTTTTTGGCGCCCGAATCCTTTGACTTCGGTGACTGTCATTCCTTGCACACCCACCTCTGCGAGGGCTTCTTTCACTTCTTCAAGTTTGAATGGTTTGATGATCGCTTCGATTTTTTTCATAGTTGGGCGGATTTGTGTTTAGAGTAGGCAGGAAAAAGTAAGCAATTTTCGTGCCAACTTTTATTTTGGCAGGCTCCTATTTTCTGGCAGGATTTTAGTTCGGATCGCTCCTGCTGGCGAGGTGAAAAGTTGGGCGTTCGGGAATAAGTGACGGTGGGTTCAACGATTTTTGAGCAGGTCACGGATCTCCGTGAGGAGTTTTTCCTCGGTGCTCGTTTCAGGGAGCTTCTCCTCGGCTATTTTGGCGGTAAGGCGTTTGGCATTATTGATGCCCTTGACCACGAGGAACATCACAAAGGCAACGATTATGAAATTGATGCCGATGGTGATGAAATTTCCATAAGCGAGCACCGCCCCTTGTTTTTTTGCGTCAACTAGGCTGGTCGCAGTAACCGAGCTGGACAGCGCGACGAACCTATTCGAGTAGTCGATGCCGCCGGAGACTCGCCCGATCAAAGGCATGATGAGATCCTCGATGAAGGCGGTGGAAAGTTTCGTAAATGCAGCTCCCATGACGAAGGCCACGGCCATGTCGATGAGGTTGCCTTTGAGGGCAAATTCCTTGAATTCTTTGAACATGGTGATCGTTGGGGTAGATACGGCACGAGTTTATAGGAGCTAATCGCGAATTTTCCAAGGGAATTTCATCCTTTGTCGAACTTGAAACTTGGCAGATGGAGAGTTTCCCGAGAGCTTCCGTTTGGTGGCCATGCGGAATTCCCTAGGATTAAGGAGCCTCATTGAGGAAATTGGCGGTGTCGACCAGGTCGGCATTGATGAGCGTGTGGCAAAATATGCGACCCGTAGCATCAAGAAGCATGCCAAGGTTTTTGGTCTGAAGCTGGCGACCACGATGGTCGACTTAACCACGCTCGAGGGCAAGGACACCCCTGGCAAGGTGGCATCTCTGTGCCAGAAAGCTCTGAGGCCGCACGACGACTCGGATATTCCTCCGACCGCGGCGGTTTGTGTTTATCCCGCGATGGTGAAACACGCAGCTAAACTGGTGAAGGGTACATCCGTCAAAATCGCGTCGGTCGCAACTGCTTTTCCCTCAGGTCAGTCATCGCTGAAAATCCGGCTCGCCGAGGTGCGTGCGGCGGTGTCAGACGGTGCGGATGAAATCGACATGGTGATCAACCGCGGGGCGTTCCTCGCGGGGGAGCTTGCTCGGGTGCAGGATGAAATCTCCGCCGTCCTTGAAGCCTGTGGTGAGGCTACCCTCAAGGTGATTTTAGAAACCAGCGAGCTGGAAACTTACGACAACATCCGAGCGGCGTCGTTTCTCGCGATGCGCGTCCTGCGCCCGGGTGATTTCATTAAGACTTCGACCGGCAAGACATCGGCTAACGCGACGCTCGGCAACAACCAAGTCATGCTCGAGGCCATTCGCGATCATTTCCTAGCCACCGGTGTTGAGATTGCCATGAAACCCGCAGGGGGAATTCGCACCGCAAAAGAGGCGCTTCATTTTCTAGTGGCGGTGAAGGAAACCCTGGGTGATGCATGGTTGAACCAAGACCGCTACCGCTTCGGCGCGTCTGCCCTTCTCAATGACCTTGTTCGACAAATGGTAAAAGAGAAGACGGGGGTCTATCAGGCACCCTACACGTTCAGTGAATCTACCACTGCCTATTAGCCTGCGATCAATGATTTAACAGACTCATGCATTCTCCCAAACGCACCGCCCGTCCTGTTGCCCGTGAATTGCTTTTCGGCAATCTGTGGGAATATGACGCTGCCCCTGAATCTTCCCCGGCATTCATTGATGCGAGCTACGGATTGTTCATCGGTGGAAAATGGGTAGCACCAAAGACTCGGAAAACCTTCGATTCGATCAGCCCGCGCAATGAAGAAAAGCTTTCGGAAATCGCGCTCGCAGGTGCGGCGGATGTCGATGCTGCCTATCAAGCTGCGGCCAAGGCATTCCCTGCGTGGAGCAAGCTGCCCGGCTCCGAGCGGGCGAAGTACCTCTTTCGCATTGCAAGACTCCTGCAAGATCGTGCGCGCGAGTTCGCGGTGGCCGAGACCCTCGATGGTGGCAAGCCGATCAAGGAGTCACGCGACTTCGATCTGCCGATGGCGGCAGCACATTTCTTCTATCATGCAGGATGGGCAGATAAACTGAACTACGTGACGCCCGGTCGAGTGCTTGAGCCGTTGGGGGTAGTGGGGCAGGTGATCCCGTGGAATTTTCCGCTGCTCATGCTTGCATGGAAGCTTGCGCCCGCGCTTGCTACGGGAAACACCGTAGTAATTAAGCCTGCGGAAACTACCTCGATCACTGCCCTCAAGTTTGCGTCGATCCTTCAGGATGCCGGATTGCCGCCCGGAGTGATCAACATCGTCACTGGCGCGGGAGACACCGGAGCAGCCGTGGTCAATCACCCACTCGCCGCGAAAATTGCCTTCACGGGATCCACGGCAGTGGGAAAATCGATCCAGCGTGCACTTGCAGGAACCGGTAAACGCTTGACGCTCGAGCTAGGTGGAAAAGCTGCAAACATTGTCTTCGAAGATGCACCCATCGATCAAGCGGTCGAAGGAATCATCAACGGGATTTTCTTCAATCAAGGGCATGTTTGCTGCGCGGGATCGCGCCTACTCGTTCAGGAATCCATTGCCAATCAGGTACTCTCCAAGCTGAAAATCCGGATGAAGTCGTTGCGTACCGGCGACCCCCTCGACAAGAACACTGACGTCGGCGCGATCAATTCACGAGCACAGCTCGACCGGATCCATGAACTGGTCGCAAGCGGTGTGGCTGAGGGCGCTGAACTCTATCAGCCTGTCTGCGAGCTACCGCACAAAGGGTTTTATTTCCCACCGACCTTGTTTTCCAAGGTTTCGCAAAGCCATCGCATCGCCCGCGATGAAATTTTTGGTCCAGTGCTTTCAATTCTCACCTTCCGAACTCCAGAGGAGGCGATCGAAAAGGCAAACAACACGCACTACGGGTTGAGTGCTGGGGTTTGGACGGATAAGGGATCGCTCATTTTAAAAATGTCTAACGAACTCAAGGCGGGCGTTGTTTGGGCGAATTCCTATAACAAGTTCGACCCATCATCACCATTCGGTGGTTACAAGGAATCAGGATTCGGAAGAGAGGGCGGCAAGCAAGGCCTGCTAGATTACGCAAAGCTTAAGGCTACATTTTAACAAAGAACACGACGCTCATCATGCGACTTCATATCACCAAAACTCCCAAGTGCTACGTGGGCGGCAGCTTTATCCGCTCTGAGGGCGGACGAGTGGATCCGCTTTGCGATGCGAAGGGTACATTTTTTGCGAATATCCCGCTTTGCACCCGCAAGGATCTGCGGAATGCGGTGGAAGCTGCCGCGAAGGCTGGGCCAAACTGGGCGGGTAGAAGTGCCTATAACCGCGGTCAGATTCTCTATCGGCTTGCCGAGATGTTAGAGGCTAGGACTCCTGAAATGACCGAGGCGATTCTGATCGGCGGAGGATCGCGTGCCAAAGCCAACCGTGAGGTGGTTGCGAGTATCGACCGCATCGTCCACTATGCCGGATGGACCGACAAATTTCCGGCGCTACTCGGCAGCGTGAACCCTGTCGCATCGTCCCACTTCAATTTCACCGTCACGGAACCGATGGGAATCATTGGCATCATTGCGCCTGATGACGTGCCGCTGTTAGGACTAGTTTCGTTGGTGTTGCCTGCCATCACGGGCGGAAATTCGGTGGTCACTCTTGCTTCGAACAAACAACCGTACCCAGCAATTCTGTTAGGCGAAATGCTGGCTACCAGCGACTTGCCAGGCGGTGTGGTGAATCTACTCACGGGGCAGCGTGATGAATTGATCCCGACGTTCGCGAGTCATGCACATTTGCGCGGAGTCACGGCGGTTGCCGACCTTGTTGAGCGCCAAGCACTCCAGAATGGTGCGGCCGATAGTGTCAAGCGTCTCAAATTGATTGCGGTGGAAGATCCGATGGATTGGTATTCTGAAAGTGCGCAAGGGCTATACGAGATTAGAGATCACCTTGAGCTCAAGACAACATGGCACCCCATTGGGGGATAACATCTCACTTGCATTTTGGTTTCGCCCGAGCGCGCGAGCGAATCTAGCCGCCCTCCATCACGCGTGGTGAAGCAAAATCGAATTGGCTGCGAAGTGGTCGGATAGGATGTCGGAGACGATCACCAATGGGGTGCCTTGGCGGACGAGGTTTTCCTTCATCAGTAATTCGCTCACACGTTGGATGGTCTCCTCAATGTTCGTTGCGAATGGTAACTTGAATGCGCGCACGCTCCGAGTGAGTGAAAGCTTGCAGCAAACTTTTTCGGTAGGGGTAAATGCGTAAAATCCCGAGGTCCTTGGCCGGAGCATAGCCACATGGTTTGCAAGGACACCACGACGAGTCAGCACGACTAGCCGCGCATCTGGCAGTGAATCTGCTAGGGTGACTGCAGCTCTAGCCGTCTTCTGGCGCTCGTCACGAAGCAAGGCATTTTGACCGAAGCCGTGGCCACCAGAGCGCTCGATGCGCGATGCAATACGGACCAGCGCATCGACGCAACGCTCGGGGTAACGGCCTACCGATGTTTCGCCAGAAAGCATCAAGCAGTCGGCCTCCTCATAAGCGGCATTCATCACGTCCGTCACCTCAGCACGGGTGGGGGTGGGGTTGGTGATCATCGACTCTAATAACTGAGTGGCGACAATCACGCGAGTTCCCAATTCATGGCAGCGCTTGACAATGCGGCGCTGCAGGATCGGAAGTTCCTCAAATTCAACCTCAGTTCCTAGGTCGCCACGAGCAACCATGATCACATCGGCCTCATGGATGATGGCGTCGATGTTGCGGATTGCTTCCTGATCTTCGACCTTGGCAACGATTTGTGCCTCACCCTCAAGCTGCTGCATGGCTTCGCGGAGCTCGCGGACGTGCGCGGAGTCACGGACAAACGAGCCCGCGATGTAGTCCGCTCGGCATTCAACTGCGAGTGAAAGGTCTTTGTGATCCTTGTCGGTTAGAGCAGGGAGGTTGAGGCGGACCCCCGGAAGATTGATATGACGGCGTGAGCCCATGCTGCCGGGAGTCCTTACGCAGCAAAGAATGCGGTCGGACTCTACTACGTCGATGCGCATGAGCATGGCCCCATTATCGACCACTAGGGTATTTCCAGCGGTGACGTCGCCCATGAGTCCGTCATAGTTTACGGTGGTTGAAAGTGGAACGGTGGGGTCAGATCCTTCCTTGCGAAATTCAACGACATCTCCTTCGACTAAATTGTAGGGTTTTTCCAAGTCGCCCGTCCGAATGGAGGGGCCGGTTAGATCAAATAAGACAGCAATGTGCGCACCACGCGCATCAGACTGGCGGCGAACCCGTTTGGTCATTTCGGCAGCCCACTCGTGCTTGGCGTGACTCATGTTCAACCGGAAGACATTTGTCCCCGCGTCGATCAGTCTTCCGATCATTTCCTCGGATTCGGTTGCGGGCCCTAGAGTGATGATGATTTTGGTCTTACGTGACATGGTGAAAAAGTTTGGAATTGCAGGGATCCTAAGTCCCAACGGAGGAAACATGCCGAGCAATTTCAAAGCAAGCCGAGAAACCGATTTAGTCTCAGATTTTACACGATTTCCACCCCGTGGGGGCGTCTAAGCGTCTGGATCGGACATTCGCCGAACCAACGCCGATAGTTGATGGAAAATCTGCCCATGTGACAAAATCCCCAGTGTCGGGCGATGGCTTTGACACTCTGTTCCGCAGGGCAGGCAGCAATGAGATCGCGGCGTACTCCATTGAAGCGCAACGCATGCGTGTAGGCTTTCATAGAAATACCGAAGGATCTCAAGAAGCTGATTTGAAGGCACCGAGCGGAAATACCCACCTGCTCACAAATCCGAATCAAATCAAGTGGCTCATGTGGGTGATGCATTAAATACTCCTCGGCAACACGAGCGTGTTTGCGAGAGCAGCCTGCGACTGGTCCATGGACGGATGCAGAAAAAATAGATTCGATGATGTCGCATGCTAGAGAGGCCGTTACGGCATTGGAACTTTCAGGTGTGCGACGTTCAAGGTGATCGGCAAGGTGCTCTGTGATTGCTTGTTTCATTAGGTTCAGATGGTTGACTGATTGAATCAAAAGATGCTCTCGAGGAACGAAACTGCGGAAAGAATCGTATCCGTGTGCGTGCGCAATGGACTGGGCAAGGGTTTCATGTATCGCGATGGTTATAATCTGCGAACTCCCTAGGTGTAATGATTCGATACACTCAGCGGGGTCGGTGATTGCGATTTGTCCAATCCTCATTTGAGAACCCTGATAGAAGGTTTGATCATTGGAATCTATGGAGAAAGAGACAAGGAAGCAGTTCTTTGGACCAGATGCGGAGACTCGAGTGCTGTTAGATCGCTCGAATAAGATCAGTTGTATCGATTCCGTATGAACTACCTTTACTCGACCGCAGAATGGACCGGGCCTCAGGAGATCCTGCACAATTTCCCAAGAGGGAGCGTGCAGGCTCATTTGATATGGATCATTCGATCGTTCATCAATGCGTAAACCACGCGAAAATATACCAATCGAAGATTGAGGAGGGGAACTCATGATTTCGCTATGTGGATAGCACATCAATTTGATTGATGGAAGAATATACTCTAAATTAGAACAACCGCGTCACTCACTTTGATGTTATCGCCTCAAGAGATTAATATCTAAATTTTTGTGATAGCGGCATAAAAGTCCGTAAACTGCAACCAATTCCAACGAACACCCATCCAATACCTCAAATGAAAATGCTCCAAATCAAAAAGACCATCAATGCAATCGGCCTCGCATCATTCACCATGGTTACGCCGCTGATGACAAGTAGCTGTGCAAGTGCAGATCGTGGCACACGTATCAATACGCCAAGCTCGAGCAAAAATCAGATTGCGGCTGATTCGCGGATGGCGTTGAACGATCTTTATGAAATGAACCCCAAAGCGCGCAGTCTGGGTGCCAAGGCGAAGGGGGTTCTGGTCTTTCCTGCCATTGTTAAAGGTGGCTTTATGATCGGGGGCATGGAGGGCACCGGGGTGCTAATTCGGAAGGATGGGACCATCAAGAACTACTACGAAACCACTGGGGTGTCTTATGGATTCCAAGCTGGGGTTCAGAAATATGGGTATGCCCTTTTTCTCATGGATCAATCCGCGATCAATGCACTCGATCACGCAGATGGATGAGAGTTAGGCAGCAGCCCGAGCATTGTTGTGGTTGATCAAGGGATTGCCACGACGCTTAGTACTACGACCGCGCACAAGGGAATTTATGCCTATTTTTTCAATCAACGAGGACTCATGGGGGGAATTAGCCTGCAGGGATCAAGGGTAACTAGAATTTATCCAAATAATTAAATTTTTTAAATTAAAGAATGTTTAAATTTTTGAAAAAATAAACCAGCAGATTCATGCGGCCATCGAATTGAACGTGCGTTGTGTCAAAGGTCGAAAAGATATCTCGCGAAGGTATGATAGATTGGAATTCCGAATACGATATTGAATGGAAATGTGATCGCAAGTGAAGAGGTCAGGTAGAGGGCTGGGCTTGCTTGAGGCAGCGCGATTCTTACGGCAGCAGGCGCGGCGATGTAGGATGCGCTTGCTGCTAGGGTCGCGAGGATTGTGGCACCACCTAGGCTGAGACCACACCATTTGCCAATGAGGGCACCTAAGAGCCCATGCAGCATTGGCATGATCAATGCGAAGGCAACGAGTCGGAACCCAGCTGCTCTTAAATCTCTAACGCGTCTACCGGTGACGAGGCCGACTTCAAGCAGAAATAAGGTTAGGACGCCTTTGAAAGGGGAATCAAATAGGGGAGCAACTTGGCTGAACCCTTCATGGCCGCACAATAATCCGATGGCGAGTCCTCCAAGGAGCAGGACGATACCTTTACCGGTGATTAAATCGTGTAACAGGCGCTTGAAATTTCCTCGTGATGTATTTTCGGCGGTGTTGATGGTGCGCATGGCGAGGTACACCGCCACGATTATCGATGGGGCCTCCATGACTGCGAGGAGGGCTGGGGCATAACCCTCGAACTCGACTTTACCATTTTCTAAAAATGCGAGTACGGCACTGAAGGTGACTGCTGACACAGAGCCATAGTGTGCGGCGATTGCTCCGGCATTGGTTGCGTTGAGACGTACAAAGGCTTTCAGTATGTAGAAACACCAAATTGGGATGATGCAACTGAGCATGATTGCGCAGAGCAAAGGGACCCCTACGACGGAAATGCTCATGCCATGGAGCTTCATGCCGCCCTTGAGGCCGATGGCAAAAAGCAAGTAGATCGTGAGTGCAGAACCTAATTGATCTGGAAACTTCAGGTCACTTTTTATGAGGGTAGCGAAAAGACCCAGTGCGAAGGCGAGGACCATCGGGGACAGCAGGGTATTGGACAGGGATTGCAGTGTTTCCATTGGGGTGATGAGATGCAGGTGGTGCTTGCCAGTATTGCGAGTCGGGTATTAACTATCTGGACTTGAAGTACACGAATTGCGATTCGTGTATTCAGGTTCTTAATTAGCCCGTCAACCCAAAAAATGAGTAACAGCAAAGTGGATGTCCATGAGGCGGCAGGGTGGACCTTTTTTACGAACCATGCGCACGTGCTTCTCTGCCTTGCTGAGGATGCCGAAATGAGGCTACGTGACATCGCCTTGGCGGTAGGTGTCACCGAACGGGCAGTCCAAAAGATTATTTCGGAGCTAGAGGCGGGGGGGATTCTTGTGCGGAAGCGTCAAGGAAGGAGAAACACTTACCAAATTCACGGAGATTTGCCGCTCCGGCATTCCGTTGAGTCGCACTGTACGGTCGAAGGACTGATTGGGTTTGTACGCGATTCTAGGAAGTGACGAGATCGGTAAAACGGGAGGCGAGCAGGAAACGTTGAGTGGAACGACTTGGAGGTAGGATCGCTTGTATTCGTGCAAGCTCATCGAGGCTGATGAACGCTGGACGCAACAGGTTTCCTGACCATGAGGGCCATTTCAGCGCCTCATAACCCTTGGATTACACGAGTTTACCCGCCCAAAGAGTTTGGTGCCTGGGCGGGTAGGAGCTTTGTGACAATGCCCAAGGCGATTAACTCTGTTCGATCGTTTTTTCCGTTGCGGCATCGATGATTACGAATCGTTCGCGGTTCATCGTTGGATCGGAACGGAAGATGAGTCGGCCTGAGTGAGATCGCTCGAGTTCCATCAGTAACTTCGCGTCTTCACTTTTGAAGCGGTTGAGGACATCGCTATTCACGATGACGATGATATCACCGAGGTCCTCATGGTGCTTCTGGATGACCGTATTAAGTCGGCGCTGAATCTCGATGGACATGGTCATCGGAGTTTTGACGCGAGCGCGGCCCTGGCAATAGGGGCAAGGTTCGTACATCGAATCGCGCAAAGACTCGTTGAGGCGCTGGCGCGTCATTTCCATGAGGCCGACGGGTGAGATTTGAAGTACTTGAGTTTTGGCCTTGTCCTTTTTGAGACGTTCTTTGATCGCCTTGTATACCGTCTGTTGGTCCTTCCGATGGCGCATGTCGATGAGGTCGATCACGACAAGTCCACCGATGTTGCGGAGGCGGAGTTGGCGTGCGACCTCTACTGCTGCCTCGACGTTGGTTTCGAGGATCATTTTGTCTACGTCTTTTGATCCACGGTTTCGGCCGGTGTTGACGTCGATGGCGATGAGAGCCTCGGTTTCATCGATCACGATGTAGCCACCGCAAGGGAGCCAGACTTGGCGGGAGAATGCTTCGTCGACTTGTTTTTGGATGCCAATGCGTTCGAAGATTGGCTGGGTTGCGGATGGCATGTAATGAATCCTGCGTTTCGCGCGGCGAGAAATTTTCCCTGCGATTTGGCGGATCATTTCGGTGGTATCGGCATCGTCACAGATGATCTGGTCGATTTCTTCTGTTAGGAAGTCACGTGCGGTGCGTTCGATAAGACCTGGTTCTTGGAAAATGCAAGCGGGCGCGGGGTTGTTCGCGCGGCGCGCTTCGATCTCGTCCCATTGTTCTAGCAGCATGTGTAGGTCTCGGACGAAGTGGCGTGCCCGTGTTCCTTGTGCCACGGTGCGCATGATGATGCCCATGCCTTCGGGGACCGCGAGTTTTTGAACGATTTTCCGGAGTCGTGCGCGTTCCTTGGGGTCCTCAATTTTCCGAGAGATTCCGAATTGTTCGGTGAATGGCATGAGAACCAAGTAGCGTCCGGCCAATGAGATATTGGTGGTCACGCGTGGTCCCTTCGTTCCGATAGGGCCTTTGGAAACTTGAATAACAATTTCTGAGCCAATTGGATAGATATCTGGGATGTCCTTGGATGTGATTTTCTTTTGCTGCTTCTTTTTTCCTTCGCGTTGGATTTCTTCCAAGCCTCCGTCGAGAGCGGCTGGGATCGCATCCCAGAAGTGAAGGAAGGCGTTCTTGTCTAGTCCGATGTCGACGAACATTGCTTTGAGGCCACCTTCGATGTTTTTCACGCGGCCTTTGAAGATGCCACCGACAATGTTTTGGTCGCCTTCTCGCTCTACGGTGTATTCTTCGAGAACTCCGTCCTCGAGAAGTGCCACGCGGCGTTCGAGTTTTTCGACGTTGACGACGATGCTGTTACCTCGTGAAGGGTTTGGTTTACCGATTCCGAGAAGTCTTTTGATGTGTTGGATCATAATGTTTGGATGAATGAAGTGGTTTAATTGATAGAGAGTTGTTAGGTGATATTAGGGTTCAATGACAGGAATGGCCTTGGGTATGACAATTCCCTCTTCGTCCACCTCGGGGGTGATGGTTGGGGTGGGAGTGATGTTGGGAGAAAGGGTGGTTTTTCCGGAGGGGGTGACATCGCCGGCCTCGTCGCCAGTTTCGCCGGTGATTTCTTCCGTGGTGATTCCAAGAGGTGGGTTAATGCTTTGCATGTCGGGAATGACCTCTGCATCGCCCGTCTCCACGGATGCGATCAGCTCGGCGGGGACGTCGATGGTTTTTTCGATGCGGTCGGTGTTGCCCAAGGCTGTGGGCAACGGCTTGAGGGGGAGTTTGATGCCATTTTGATCCCGTGCGAAAAGACCGCGATAAATTAGATTCACCAAGGGTCCGCATACGCCACCGCCGGATCCGCCATTTTGCACGAGGACGCAAACAGCGTATTTGGGGTTTTCGTATGGAGAAAAACTCATGACCCACGAGTTGTTTGATTTTTTTCCGTTGTCAGTTGTTTGTGCGGTTCCGCTTTTCGATGCAGCTAAGATGCGAGCGCTTTTGACCTTGCCTGAGGTGCCGCCTTCTTCGTTGGTCGACATCCACATTCCATGCCGGATCAGTTCGATGTCGCCGGGTTTGATGCCGGCTTTCGTGAGGTCGACCTCGATTTTGGGCGTGTCGGCGATCAGGGTTTTGCCATCTTGTGATGTCGCCTTTTTGACGATACGAGGTTTATAGTATTTTCCGCCATTTGCGAGGCAAGCAGTGACTGCGCAGATTTGCAAGGGGGTGGCGAGTGTATCGCCTTGTCCGATCGAAAGAAATGCATTGAGTACTGGGCTCATTACGAGGGTGGGGTTTGCGCTGCGCCAAGCGCTGCTTCCGGGCAAGGTCCCCGCATCCTCTTTTGGGAGCTCGATGCCAGTTTTCTTTCCGATATTGACCAACTCACATCCGTGAACCAGGGCTTTCCAACCGATCGTGTTGGCTAATTTGTTGAAGTAGGGGTTGCAGGAATGTTGAATGGCTTGGGAAAGATTTTGGTTGCCGTGGTGGCCTTTGTGGAGGTTCCAGATCCAGCATCCGACGTTTTTATTTCCGTAGGTGACGAAGCCATCACACGAATACATGCGTGAGCCCATTCCAGCGAGTGCGCCAGCGATCGCGGTGGGGATTTTCATGGTTGATCCGGGCGTAAACTCTGAAATCGCACGGTTCGTGAAAGGGGCGAGTTGTTGGTTCGAGCGGTACACATCCCAACTTTTTTGCGAGATGCTTGGAATGAAGTCGTTGGGGTCGTAATCTGGTACTGATGCCATGGCGAGGACTTCGCCGGTGTTGACATCCATGATGACGCCTGCGGCGCGTCCTGCGAGGCGTAGGGTGTTTTCTAGAAGGTATTGCGCGTAGGCATCGATGGTGAGTTGCAGTTTCGCGCCGATTCCCGGCTTGGTGTAGTCCGATGGACGGATCGTGCGGCCTTTTTCGTCTCGTACGATACTTTTACGGCCTTCCGGGCCACGGAGGATTTCATCCATGGTCGCTTCGACTCCGGCGATTCCTTTTTCTTCCCCGACGTAGTGGTCGAATTTGTGAGTTGCACTTTCTGGAACGTCGCCCTTCTCCCACTGTTTGAGGTAGCCTAAAACATGGCTTGCAAGGGCACCGTACGGGTATTCCCGTTGTGGGCGGACGCTTAGATAGACTCCGGGAAGTTCTAGGTTATGTTCTGCAAATTTCGAAAAGTCCGAGTAGTTTAAGTCGGGGCGGTAGCTGAATGGAATGAGGCCACCGTGGGTGAGGAAATGTGCGCGGAGGTCGCCGGCCTTGTAGTTTTTGGCGAGGTCGAGTTTGCGGAGTCTTGCGATGACGCCTTCGTTGACGATCGCGACGATGTCTTTTTCTGAGCGTTGGCGGGGCAGGCCATTTTTTTGGGCGACCCGTTTCAATGTCGGGTTTTCGAGATGTTGTGAGAGGTATGCTTGGCGGATTTCCTCAAGGTTGAGAGAGACTTCGTAGTTGAGTTTATTGCGGGCTAGGACGATACCATTGCGGTCGGTAATTTCGCCGCGGATGCCGGGTTCTCGAATCGTCACCGTGTGGTTTCCCGGAACTTGTTGGAGAAACTCCTCACGGCGCTCGATTTGATAATCGTAGAGACGCGTCAACAACGCTCCGAATCCTATCAGCACGAGTGCTGTTAGGAGGTAGATTCGGATGCGATAGCTGGGTTCCATGAGTTCAGTAGATTGGGCGTCGTCTGCGGCTGGCATCTGGGTCGATCGAATGATCGCAGGCTTTAGCGATGCGGAAGAGCAACCAGAATACGAGGGGCGAGAACAGCATGGTGAGCAGCGCGGTGAAGATCATTTGCATCACCGTCGAGGTCGATAGAGTGAAATCGCCGCGAACGAAGGTGATGATGGCGTATTCTGCAGTGAGATAGAGGAGGATGGCGATGCCCGAGAGAAATGCAGAGAACTGCCATTTTCCTTGTTTAAAAAGAGGTTGGATTCCCTGCATGAGGAAGCCCATGGCGCCGAAGAGAATGATCGAGTAGCCGAAGCGTAAGGATTCCACTTGCTGGGTGTAGACCTCAGCGTCACCCCCATGAGGGCCAAGAGCGCAGTGCGCATCCCAAAAGAAGCCGCCGATGAAGGCGAGCAAGAGCATGGTTGGTTGGCCGACGGTGACGGCGGCGCAGAGGAAAGTCAGTTGAACGAGTAGAATCCGCGAGTGGTGGAACGAGGTGAATGCAGGGATGAATTGCTGTACCACAAACGAGGCGAGCAAGAGCAGGATGGTAGCGAATGAATAACGGATCACGTGAGCGTTAGGGATCGGCAGAGAGTACGACAAATACCGTGCTGAGATCCGCGAAGTTCACCGATGGGCGGACGAGAGCTTCGGAATCCAGCGCGCCTTTTTCGACGGAATCAATGGTTCCAAGTAAGATGTTAGGTTGGAAAATTCCTCCGCGTCCAGTGGTAAAGACGCGTTGGCCTTGGTGGAGTGACGCGTCGGCGGAGAGGAATCGTAGGCGAAGAAGTGGGTTGCCTTCAAACTGGCCGCGTTGCCCGCTGAGGATGCCGACCTCCGGAGAGCCTTCGACCCTCGCGGAAACCTGGCACTTCTCATCGGTTAGAAGGAGGACCGATGCGCGATTTTGCTTTTGATAGATGCGGTCGATCTTGCCGACGAGGCCGTCGCTTGAGAGTACGGCGAGTTGGGTTCCGATTCCACGTTCTTCGCCTGCGTCGATGTCGACCGTTTGCCACCAAGTGGTGGGTTGGCGCCGGATGATTTGTGCCGGGACCACATCGAAGTGAGTTGTTTTTTTGTAATTGAGCGCATGTCGGAGGCGCTCATTTTCGGTCTCCATTTCACGGAAGCGTGACTCGATGATTCGGAGTCGTCCGAGTTCGTTGCGTACCACCCCCAGTTCGACCTCGAGTTTGGTTGAGTGCTGGATTTCATCAAAGAATGCCCTTGATTGGGTTTCCATTTTGGATCCTGACTTCAGGAATGGAGCCATCGCGGAAAAGTATACGTGTTGCACTTCGCGCACGGCACGTTCGCTTTGGGTGAAGGTCCAGACCGTTCCCCCGAGGAAGAGTAGAAGGGCGATGAGATTGAGCGGCTTCATGGCCGGGTTGCCGATTAGCGTTCGGAATTGGCGACCCGTTCCAGAAGCGCAAATTCCTGAAGGGCCTTGCCTGTACCTTCGGCCACGGCGCTGAGGGGATCCTCGGCGATGTGGACGGGCAGTCCGGTTTCTTCGCGCAGCAAGCGGTCGAGTCCTTTGAGGAGGGCTCCTCCGCCTGCTAGCACGATCCCTCGGTCGACGAGGTCGGCGGCAAGTTCGGGTGGGCAGCGTTCGAGAGTGGTGCGGACGGCATCAACGATGGTGCTGAGTGGGTCCGCCATGGCTTCGCGGATTTCCTGAGAGGTGATAGTGATGGTTTTGGGGAGGCCTGCCACGAGGTCGCGGCCTTTGACCTCCATGGTCATTTCCTTTGGGAGCGGGGCGGCTGATCCGAGTCGGATTTTGATGTCTTCCGAAGTGCGTTCACCAATCATCAGATTGTAGGCGCGTTTCATGTATTGGATGATGGATTCGTCCAGTTCGTCTCCAGCGGTGCGAACGCTGCGGGCGTAAACGATTCCTGAGAGTGAGATGAGGGCGACCTCGGTTGTCCCCCCGCCAATGTCGACGATCATGTTTCCGGCGGCTTCTTGGACGGGCAGGCCGACGCCGATGGCTGCGGCCATGGGTTCCTCGATGAGGTAAACGGCGCGGGCACCTGCTTGAAGAGCGGACTCACGAACGGCCCGGCGTTCTACCTCGGTGATTCCGGAGGGGATCGCGATGAGCACGCGAGGGTTTGAGCGTCGGCCTTTGTTGACCTTGCGGATGAAGTGGCGGAGCATGGCCTCGGTGACCTCGAAGTCGGCGATCACCCCGTCTTTGAGAGGGCGGATCGCCACGATATTCCCGGGGGTTCTGCCGAGCATGCGTTTCGCGTCGTCGCCAACCGCGAGCACCTCATTGGTGCCGGCTTTCACGGCGACCACGGAAGGTTCACGGAGGACGATTCCGTGGTCTTTGACGTTGATCAGCGTGTTTGCAGTGCCGAGGTCGATGCCGATATCATTGGAAAATAAATTACCAAAAAGCTTTTTGAACATGGAAGTCGTTTAAATTGAAAGAAGAGTAGAAAAATGGGCTGGCCATTGTGGCGTGGAGTCGTGAGAGGCCGATTTTTCGGATTGGCACAAATGATGCGACAACTGCGAAGTGTTGAAATGTCAACATTTCATGGCAGGAGGTCAAGCCAGAATCCATATCTTCCATCGCGGCCACGGGCCTCAACTGCTTAGGAAATCGGGGAATTGGAGGTGGCGGGCGGTGGCGGGCGGTGCGATTCTGGGGGGACTTGGGAAATTCTAGTTCACGCTGGTGTGATTGGCGTTTCAGGGGGGCTGTGGCGTTTGAGGAATTCGTCGGCGAGATTTCCGTAGCCTTGAGCGCCGACGCCTGAGGGGTCGTGTTCGAAGATGGTTTTGCCATGGCTGGGGGCCTCGCCGATCCGGATGGTTCGTGGGATCACCGTTGAGTAGATTTGCTCCGGGAAAAATTGGGAAACTTCCTCGACGACTTGGCGTGAAAGTAGGGTGCGGCCATCGTACATGGTCATGACGATTCCTTCCAATTTGATCGAGGGGTTTGCGTCTGAGCCGCGGATTTGGTCGATCACATGGACGATTTTCGCCAGCCCCTCGAGTCCGAACCATTCGCATTGGAGCGGGATCAGGATTTCATCCGCTGCGGCGAGGGCAGAAGTCATGAGGACACCGAGTGATGGGGGGGTGTCGAGGATGCAGTATTCAAAAAGGTCGTTGGGCTTGAGTGCTTGGAGGATCGTGCGGAGGCGGGTCAGGTGGTCATCGCTGCGAGCGAGTTCGATTTCCACGCCGGCGAGATCCATTTCTGATGGGAGTAGTGAGAGATTTTCTCGGCCTGTGGGTAAAATTTGTTGGGCGACCGTGGTTTCGCCTACCAACACGGGGTAGATGCTGCAGCCTTCGACGGTTTCGATGCCGAGGCCGCTGGTGCAGTTAGCTTGGGGGTCAAGATCGACCAAGAGCACCCGTTGGCCCCGCAGCGCAAGGGCGGCGGAGAGGTTGAGAGCGGTGGTGGTTTTACCCACGCCGCCTTTTTGGTTGGCGATGGCGACGACTTTCATGCGGATCGTGTGAGAAATAGGAAAGGGAAGAGACACTCAGTCGAGAGCGGGCAACTGGCAACCAAAACCTCGGAATGATTTCGAATCGTGGCGGGTGATCGCCGCAGTCATGGCTGCTGGAACGAGTCGATTAGGTTTCTGACTCTTCGGCGAGCTTGGGTGGGATGAGGAATTTGAGGGTGCCGATGCGGGAGGGTAGGAGGATTTCGAGGCAGGCCAGGGAGCCTTTTTTCATGTGGATGCTGCCGCTGGTGCCGAGGCACCAGCCGATGAAATCGGAGAGATCTGGTTCGTGGCCGACGATGGTGACCCGCTTGAAATCTTGAAAAGCCGCAAGTTCTTTGAGGGCAGACTCAGGGTGCATTCCGGAAGCGAGCCAACCTTGGATCACGGCGCCGGGGATTCCTGCGGCCTCGCAAAATTCATCTGCCGTTTGCCTTGCGCGGATGAGTGGGCTGGTGAGAACGATGTCGGGCAGGAGTCCGGCGTTTCGCAGGAGTTTTCCGGCTCGGCGTGCTTGGTTGCGGCCTTTTTCCACCAGTGACCGCGAGAAATCGCCACTTGGGTGGGCCATTTCGGCCTTGCCGTGTCGGAGAAGGATGAGATCCATGAATGGAGCGACGCAGAATCTGTCAAATTCGAAGCGGAAGGCTTTGGGTTACATCGTCATTCCGCCATCCACTGCGATGACTTGGCCGGTGATGTAACGGGCGGCGGGGCTTGCGAGGAACGTGACGACCTCAGCGATGTCCTTGGTTTCTCCGAAGACGCCGAGGGGAATCTTCGCGACGACGGCTTCCTTGATTGCGTCTGAAAGTTCATCGGTCATGTCGGTGGTGATGAATCCTGGTGCCACGGCATTGCAAGTCACCTTGCGGCCAGCGAGTTCGCGGGCGACGGCTTTGGTGAAGCCGATTAGGCCGGCCTTGCTGGCGGAATAGTTGGCTTGGCCGGCGTTGCCGATGAGGCCGATCACCGAAGCGATGTTGATGATGCGGGGGTCTTCGGCTTTCATCAGGACGCGCATGAACGCCTTGACGGTATTGAATGCACCTTTGAGATTTGTATCGAGAACGGTGTCCCAGTCTTCCTCTTTCATCCGCATAAGCAGTCCGTCCCGTGTGATCCCGGCGTTGTTGACGAGAATGTTTACCGTGCCCAGCTCATCGCTGATGGTTTTTGCGAGTTCTTGGACTGCGGCGTGGTCGGCCACATCCACCGCGTAGGCGGTCGCCGAGCCAGGGAAAGCCGCGTTGATTTCTTCTGCCGCTTTTCCGCAGCTTGATGCGCTACGGCTTACGACAGCGACCTTGGCGCCTTGAGCTGCGAGAGCGCGGGCGATTTCCTGACCGATTCCGCGGCCACCTCCGGTGACGACGGCGACCTTGTTTGTGAGTGATGACATGGAGTGAGCGTGTTGATGGGAAGTGGTGCGTTTCAATTCTGGTGATGCCGGAGAGACCTTAGGCGAATGGGATCTGGGGTGGGTTGGCGAATGGGTCGATGGCTTAGCCCTTGATTTCTAACAACATTTGAGGGTTGTTAGGGAATTTTTTAAGGAAGAACAGCAGGCGATCCATCGCTTCTGCCGGACGGTGGCCGGAGAGTCCACGGCGGATCAGGTGAATTTTATGAAGCATATGGTCAGGGAGGAGGATTTCCTCGCGGCGGGTGCCGGATTTGTAAATATCGACTGCGGGATAGATGTAATTTTCCGCGATCTTGCGGTCGAGGACGAGTTCCATGTTTCCAGTGCCTTTGAATTCCATGTAGATCGCTTCATCGGCGCGGGAATTGGTTTGAATCAAGGCGGTGGCCAAGATCGTGAGTGAGCCACCGCCGCGGGTGTTGCGGGCGGCGGCGAAAAGGCGACGTGGGACTTCGAGTGCGCCGATGGTGATTCCTCCGGAGCCGGTGCCACGGCCGCGTTGGCTCATGCCAGCGTTGTAGGCGCGGGCGAGGCGAGTGATGGAATCCATGATGAGGAATACGTCTTTTCCCGCCTCTACAAGGCGTTTGGCTCGTTCGATGGCGAGCTCGGCGATGCGTGCGTGGTTGCGAGGTTGTTCGTCATTTGAGCTCGCGTAAATTTCTGCACCCGGGAGAGCGCGGCGGAACTCGGTGACTTCTTCGGGACGTTCGTCGACGAGCACGACCATGAGGTGGATCGCTTCGTCATATCTCTCGCGGATGGCTTCTGCCATGTGCAGGAGCAGGGTGGTTTTTCCTGAGCGAGGAGGTGAGACGATGAGACCGCGTTGGCCGCGGCCGACGGGTGCCATGATATCCACGACCCGGGTGGTGAAACGCGATGGGGTCGTTTCAAAACTGATGCGACGGCTCGGGTTGATCGCTTTGAGTTCGTCAAAATGCGGGAGTTTGGCGGCTTGGTCTGGGGGCTGGTCGTTGACGAGTGTGACGTCCACCAATTGAGGGCCGCGTGGGCCTTCTTGATGGGTGCCGTGAATCCACTGGCCGAGGCGAAGGTTGTATTTGCGAATCGTCTCAGGGGCGACAAAAACATCGTCGCGTGCTTGGTCGAATTTTTTGTCAGGGACGCGCAGGAATCCGAAGCCCTTTGGAGCGAGTTCCAGCACGCCATTGGTCTCGATTTTTGGGCCGTTCAGTTGAGCGCCTCGGCGCTCATCGTTGCCTGCGCGGTTGGGTGCCTGGCCGCCGTGGTCCTGACGGTTGCGGTTTTGATTCTGGTTTTGATTTTGGTGTTGGTGCTGGGAATGAGGTTGCCCACCCTGGGGCGAGCCTTGTTTGCCGGTTTGTTGTTCTCTGCGGCGTTTGCGTTTTTCTCTGCGGCGCTTGCTCCGGCTTTCACGAGGCGGGCCCGAGTTTTCCTCGGTTTGGCTGTGCTGGGAGTGATTTTCCTGAGGATTTCGGCTTGGGGGTGCAGGGTTTTCGGCCTGGGGTTTTGGGGGCTGAGACGACGGAAAGGGTGTCGATGCGGCAGGTGCTGGTTGTTCCGAGGGCTCGCGGGCGGAAGTGGGTCCGCCGCCCGGAACGCGGCCGAATCGACGTTGGGGGGCATTGGAGGCGGGATCGGCGGCTGGTGAGGGAGTTGCTGCCTTTTTTGCGCGCGCAGGTTTGGTGGCTGGTGGGGTAGGAGCTGGGTCAGCAACTGGGGTGGACTGAGCCGCAACGGGTGCGACGAAATCGAATTCGGGTGCGGATGCAGCGTTCGAGGCGACTTTTTTTGTGGCCTTCTTCGCCACGACTTTTTTCGCTGGGGTTCTCGTGGCAGCGACCTTGGTGGTTACGGTTTTCGTCGCAACTTTTTTGGTGGCTGTTTTTTTTGCGGCAGTCGGTTTGGTCGCGACTTTTGTGGCTACCTTTTTGGCGGCGACTTTTTTCGTTGCGCGTTTGCGGGTGGGGGTGTCATCGCCCTCGGTGCCTGTTGATGTCGGCGGTGTGGTATCCTGTTTTTTTTGATTGCTCATCCGGAAGAGTGGAAAGGTTGGGGTGCGTGAAGCTTTGGAAAAGGTTTAGGAAGCGAGTTGATCCAAGATCGGGTCTGCTATGTCAAAGTTAGTGATGAAGTTGAGGGTGTCTGCGTAGTCATCCAGCAAATCGTCAAGTTTGAAGACTTGGCGGGCGGTGCTGAGGTCACTGACGACACAGGAGGTTTGAGGGATTGAGACGAGTTTTTTGGAAATGATATTGAGTCCAGATGTGCGGAGGGCGTTGGCGGTGGAACCCAGCTCGTTCGCGGCGGTGAGAATGACGTGTTCGTTTGAGTCGCTCAGGATGTCGTCAGCACCGGCTTCGAGGGCGCTGAGGGTGACGTCGTTTTCGGAGATGTTTGCAGCAGGAATACTGATTTCGCCTTTGCGATCGAATTGGTAGGACACGCTGCCTTGGGTCGCGCCGCTAACGCCATTTTTTGAGAAAATGAGGCGGAGGTCGGCGGAGACGTGGTTGAGGTTGTCAGTGGCCATTTCGATGATGAATGCGGTGCCAGCAGGGCCGTAGCCCTCGTAGGAGATTTCTTGGGTTGCTTCGACTCCGAGTTCGCCGCTGCCTTTTTTGATTGCGCGGTCGATGTTGTCTTTTGGCATGGAAACGGACTTGGCGTTGTCGATGGCAGTTCGGAGGCGAGAATTTTCCGCCGGGTCGCTTCCACCAGCGCGAGCGGCAAGGGCGATTTCATGAGCGCACTTGCTAAAGACCCGGCCTTTGATGGCATCGACTCTGGCTTTGATGTGTTTGACCTTTGACCACTTGCTGTGACCGGCCATGAGTTATGGGAATAAGGGTTGAGATGTGTTGGTTGGGCCAGATCGCTGAGTGAAAATACTCAACTATCTGCGGTGGATGGGTGGTATTCAACGATTCTGCAGATTCGTCGAAGTTGGTTAGCTTGAGGTAGCTTCCATGCTTCAGCAGGGCAGATGGGCGTTGACCCAAAGGTTGGAGAAATGACGCAAGACACCGCTCGGTCGCTCCAACAACTGCAGACTGATGGAGTGAGATGGACTTGGCAATCCAAATTTTTCACATCGGCCAGATGCGACAGGGTGGAGGATTTGAAATCGGTGGGGCCGATTTTGTCAGTTGCTCTGCAAGGCGGGTGGTGGCAGACTGCGCTTGTGAAACTGAATTGTTTTTTCATGCTGGGATTGATGGTGGCGTTGGTGCTTCCAATGTGGGCGGAAGATCCGGTGCCCGAGGCTGCGCCTGAGATTCCGAAGGATTTGATCGACGAGGTGCACGTTCGGGAAGAGCTGGGGGTGAATGAATTCACTGCGCCATCTATATCGAAGTTGTTCGACACCCTCCATTTTTTGATGCCTTTACCGATTGCGGAGGTTGCTAGAAAAATGCCGGCGCGGATGTCACAGGATCGTGCGGACTTAGCGATAGAGCTTGGATTTTTGATTGCGGATGGATTTTTGGTGGTGCAAGCCGAACAACTCGAACAGGTCGAGGAACTTGCCAAGGATTTAACCCGGTATGGGAAAGCGCTTGGCGCGGGTGATCGGGTGAATCGTCATGCGGCGAGTTTGTTAGAAAGTGCGAAGAACAAAGATGTTGCGCAGTTGAAAAAGGAGCTTACTTCGACGCAGCGGGATGTGGAGGCTGAGTTAGTCACCTTGCGTGATGCAGACTTGGCACATTTGATTTCGCTTGGCGGCTGGATCCGTGCGCTGGAGGTTTCGACGGTGGCGGTGGAGAAGCAGTTCTCTGAGGAGCGAGCTCGGAAGGTGATGCGCGAGGACATTGCGGACTACTACACCGAATCGATCGGTGGACTTGAGCCGAAGATTTCGGAGCGGCCGAATTACATCGCGATGCGTGAGGTGCTTTCTGGGCTTCGGACCGGCATGGTGCTTGAGGAGGGTAAGCCTCCAACGATTGAGATCATCAAGGAGATCCGGCAGCAAGCGGCGAAACTGGTAGAACTTGCACTGCAGCGGCAACAATGAGGATTTCTCGCACGACTCCAGTTGCGGTTCTTGGGCTTGGTATCATCGGATCGCGTGCGTGTCGGCGTCTCAGTGATGCTGGCTGGCACGTGGCTTGTTGGAATCGTACCCCCAAAGCATTACCGGGAGAGGTTGATACACCCGAGGCCGCGATCGATGGGTCGTCGATCATTTCGATTTATCTGAAAGATGCGCCTGCAGTTCGTGAGGTGGTTGGGCGGGTTGCTCATTTGCTGAAGCCTGAGCAGATTTTGTTGAATCATGCGACGTTGGATCTAGAGACTATCAAGTGGTTAGAAAACGTTTGCGCGGATCAGGGATGTCGTTTTCTGGATACGCCATTTACCGGTAGTAAAATCGCATCTGAAAAGGGTCATCTGATTTACTACATCGGTGGTGATGTATCTTTGGCCGAAGAGTTGGAGCCGTACCTCAGTGTAACGAGTAAAAGTCGTTTGTACTGTGGTGGCGTTGGGACCGCGACGGTCGTGAAGCTTGCAACCAATCTGATATCAGCTTGCACGGTGCAGGCGCTGGCGGAGTCCTTGGCCATCGCCACTTGTCATGGAGTAGGTGCTGCATGCTTGATTGAAGCGATCTCCTTGAATGTTAGTTCTTCTACGTTGGCCACGATGAAGTTACCAACCATGGTGGCTGGAGATTTTGAGACGCATTTTTCACTTTCTAATATGGGAAAAGATGCGCGCTACATGCTTGCTCTGGCCGACTCAGCCGGTTTACAGACGCCTGCGATCGCATCCGTTTCCAAACGCATGAATGAGCTCGATTCCGACGGGCTTGGAGGGCTGGATTATTCGGTGCTCGCGAAACCTTATTTGCATCCGGCATGAATTCGGTGAGGTGGGTTGATCTTGGCGTTCCAACGGTGTTGCGGTTTTCGGGGCCTGATTCGGTTAGGTTTCTCAATGGACAAATCACCCAGGACGTCCGCAGGGTAATTGGGAAGGAGATTGCATTGCCATCGTGCGTGACGGATGCGAAGGGGCGCCTTCAATTCCGAGTGATGGTGACGGAAGATGATGCAGGTGCGCTGTGGGTCGAAGGACCCGTGGGAAGGGCTGATGATCTCATGGCGAGGCTGACCCGTTATTTGATTGCGGATGACGTGGAGGTTATTGATCTGTCCGGTGCTTACCGGTTGTGTCATTTTATGGGAATTTCGATGAAGGTACCGACGGGTGTTTTGGTGCGGCAATCCAATCGTTTTGGGGTGGATGGTGCCGACTGGTGGATTCCTTGCGAGCAGGTAGTTGATTTCACGGAAGTGGCTCGATGCTATGATGGAGACGAGTTCGAGGTTTTGCGCATTCAGCATGGGATTCCGCGCTGGGGGTGCGAGTTGATTGAAGGCATGTTGCCACCTGAGGCACTGTTGGAGTCCACGGACATTTCCTATCAAAAAGGATGTTACATCGGGCAAGAAGTTATTTCACGGATCAAGTCGGCGGGGAAGGTGAACAAGCGATTGACGCGGTTCGTCTTTCACGCAGGTGTGCCTGTGGTTACGGGGCCGTTGGAAAATGCGTTGGGTGGTGAGGCGGGTCAGATTACCAGCGTGGCGCCGATACCCACGGGTGAGGTACTTCATGCCTTGGGGTATCTCAAGCGTGGTGCTGAGGAGGTATTCTTCAGGGGGGCAGATGGTGTGATTTATCCGGCGAAAATCACTTAGGGCTGTTTTGTTCTTTGCGATCGGTGAAATCAGGCGGATGATTCCACCGATGGGATTGGATTGTCTTTTTCTCGGCAGTGGGGTGGTGAATGTTTCGCCGTTGTTTGCACTTTTGACCTTGGTTGTGGTCTTTGCGGTGCTTATTTCTCTGGTTCTTGTTAGATTCAAGCAGAGTTTACTGGTTGGATATTTGCTAAGTGGAGTGGTGATTGGAAATTTTGGTCTTCTCTGGCTTGTGGGATTGGATAAGGGGGATCCAGTGATCGGTCACCTTGCGGAAATTGGAGTGGTCCTGTTGATGTTCACGCTGGGGATCGAATTTTCACTGAGTGAGTTGAAGCATCTATGGCGGACTGCTCTTGTGGGTGGAGGGCTTCAAGTGCTCGTGACGACTGGGGTGGTCGGTCTTGTGGCGAGGTATTTAGGATTTTCAATCGTGGACAGCATGGTGTTAGGCGTCGCGGTGGCATTGAGCTCGACTGCGGTGGCGATGATGTCATTCCAAGACTTGGGTCAGCAAAATCATCCGGGGAGTCGAGCGAGTCTGGGGATTGCCCTGTTCCAAGACGTCATGGTGATTATATTTTTCATGGTGATCCCCGTGCTCTATGGGAAGGGGCAGGGGTCTTTGCTAGGGCAGATCAGTCTATCCGCTCTCAAGGGTGGATTGTTCCTGTTAGGTGCTTGGGTGTTCGGGCGTTTGATTTTGACTCCATTGCTTCATGCGGTGGCACGCACCCGCAGTCGTGAATTGTTTACTTTGACCGTGATCGGGCTTTGCGCTGGGGTCGCCTTTGCGGGTGGGGCACTTGATTTGTCGCTCGCTTTAGGGGCATTTGTGGCTGGGCTGGTGGTGAGTGAGTCGATCTATAGCCATCGGATTCTCGCGGACATCCGTCCGTTTAGGGATCTATTCATTGCGATTTTTTTTATTTCGGTGGGTCTGTTGATTGATCTGCCGGTCATCGGTGCGCACTGGCCTCAGGTCTTGTTGGGCAGCATGGCGATTCTCGTTTTCAAGGGTGTGGTCGTGTTTTTGGTGCTCAAGATGCTTAAGCTTGCCGCGCGCCCCGCAATGCTGGCGGCGGGAAGTCTTGCGAGTACTGGCGAGTTTTCGCTGGTTTTGATCCGCAAGGCGGGCGGGTATCAGTCGTTTGATCCGGTCATCGAACAAATGCTGCTGGTGTGCACCGCGGTGACGATGGCGGCAGTTCCTTCGATCATCCGGTGCGCGGATCCGTTAGGAAAATGGATGGAGAAGTCGGGATGGTTTAAGAGGCGTAATTCATCGCCAGAGTTGATGACGCCAGTCCAAATGATTAAGCAGATTCATGATCATGCGATCATTTGCGGGTATGGTGCTGTGGGACGCTCACTGAATGAAGCGCTTAAGCGATGTGGGGTATCCACGTTGGTCATGGAGCTCAACTCGGAGACGGTGAGGGCGCTCAAGCGGTTAGGGCAACCCGTATTATTTGCCGACGCGACTCACTCAGAGGCACGTGATTTGACAGGGATCGGGCATGCTCGGTTCGTGGCATTTACCTTTTCGTCGGTGGCGGCGTCTTGTGCGGCAGTGCACTTGGTAATGGAGAGGAATGCCGGAATTTGCATTTTTGGTCGTGCCAAGGATGCTGGCGATGTCCGGCGCTTGCGGGAGCTTGGGGTGCAGGTGGTTCATGACGAGCGCGAGAGCGCGGTGGCCATGGTGAGGGCGGCGATTTCTTCTTATGGGCGTATGGATATCAAGCCCGAGGAAGTGGTGGGAGACCTCATGGAGGGGCCATGAGCAAGATTCGGCGATTTTTTTGTTCGGGTCTGGGCGGGTTCCTAGGTTATGAAATTTCCCGTGGCATTTATATTGGCGATTGAATCTTCCTGTGATGAGACTGCCGTGGCGATTGTTCGTGGATTGCGCGGGCAGCCGACTGAGGTCCTAGCGTCTGTCGTAGCGTCTCAGATCCCCTTGCATCGTGAATTTGGCGGGGTGGTTCCTGAGCTTGCTTCGCGCAATCATTCGTTGCACTTGCGGGGCTTGGTGGAACGAGCTTTGGGCGATGCGGGGGTTGGTATGCACGAGATCAATGCGTTTGCGGCGACCAATGGCCCAGGGCTTGCGTCATCCTTGTTGATAGGGAGTACGGCTGCTAAGGGCATGGCCTGCGCGATGAAGCGGCCATTTTTAGCGATCAACCACCTTGAAGGGCACTTGCTTTCGCCATTCATCCACCAGACCGAGGTGCCTCCACATTTGGCCTTGGTGGTTTCGGGTGGTCATACGCTCTTGCTGGATGTTCAGGGCGCTGGACGTTATCACAAGCTGGGCGGTACGCGTGATGATGCCGCTGGAGAGGCATACGACAAAGTCGGTAAAATGTTAGGCCTGCCCTACCCCGGTGGACCGGAGATCGAGAAAGTCGCTCAAGGGGGCAATCCGAAGGCTTATGATTTCCCTCGTTCGATGATCCACGATCCGCATTTGGATTTCTCATTTTCGGGATTGAAGACTGCAGTGCTGTACACCCTCCAGAAGGTGCGGGGCGAGGTTCCGTTAGCAGATCTAGCAGCTTCATTTCAAGCAGCAGTGATTGATATTCTCGTCCATAAAACCTTGCGTGCTGCGAAGCAAGCGGGCCATGAACGCATTGCATTATCTGGTGGAGTGAGTCTCAATCGTACATTGCGTGGAGCGTTTGAGGTTGCCTGTGAAACGGTTGGTGCTCAGTTGGTGCTGGCTTCTCCGGTGTTTTGTACGGACAATGCGGCGATGATTGCCTTCGCGGCTTTATTGAGGCACCTCGAGGGGGAAAGTTCTCCGCTCGATGGTGACATTCACCCGAATTTGCCGCTGGTCTGATGATGGCTATCGTGCTTCACTGAATTAACTTGCATGGTGATGACATATAAAACTTTGGTCTTTGATTTTGACGGAACCATTGCGGATACTTTGGGAGAGACTCGCCAAATCTTTAATAAGATCGCACCAGACTATCAGATTCGTGAAGTCGCCCAGCATGAAATCGAAGGACTGCGGCACCTTTCCCTGAAGGAATTGATTGAGCATTTGGAAATCCCGAAGCGCCGAGTGCCTTTATTGATTGCGAGAGGCACTAGCATGATGCGAGCGAATATCACTCAGTTGCGGCTGATTGAAGGTATGCGCGAAGTGATCATGAGTCTGCGAAGTCATGTTGGGAGCTTTGGGATACTAACCTCCAATGCCACGACCAATGTCGACCTCTTTCTCAAAGCGCACGGGCTACGCGAGCAATTTGATTTCATCTCCTCGACGTCGAAGTTGACGGGAAAATCAAAGCATTTAAAAGCCATTCTCAAGACATTCTCCCTCGATGCTGAGGAGGTGCTTTATGTTGGAGATGAGTTGCGTGATGTGAAGGCCGCGCAGAAGGCTGGCATTCCGATTGCGGCGGTGACCTGGGGCTTCAACTCGCGCCAGTCGCTCGCGGCCTTGCAGCCAGACTATCTTTTCGACAAGCCGAATGATTTCATGGGATTGCTGGATTCTGGTGAGTTAAGCGGTGGATTGACATCTTGAAGCGTGGATGAGCATGCTTTGTCCATGTCTGATGAGAAATTACCAAGCACGGTAGATGCGAATACCAATGATGGAGTGGTGAGCACGCATCCTCAAAAATCCAGTCATGCATCGTCGGTATTGGTTGGGCTGATCCTGATCGTGGTGTTGGGGATCATGCTGTTCATCGCCATCAATAAGCGAGTCCGCGATTCTGCGGGTGGAGTCGATGAGATCGCGCAGCTCCAAGCTGAGGCGGATGCCCTTCGCGCTGCTTATGACTTGCAACATGAGGGTGCGGGGTCAGTCGTGGCAGGTGAATCGCTTGATCAGATCGTGGATCGAATGAAGAAGGACGTAGATTCGCTGGTCGCACTGGTTCGTGATCGGCAGAGTCTATTAGATCTGAAAAGTGAACAGCTGGTTGCTCGCAATGCAGAGGTTTTAGAGGGTAGTGAGGCCAGTAAAAATCTAGCAGCGGAAAATGCCACGCTGAAGAGCGAATTGGAGCAAGCCTTGGCGAACCGCGAGGATCTTGCGCCCGTGCGACAAGCACTTGCCGAGATCAAGTCCCAGCGGGACGCGCTTTCGGTCGAGTTGGCAGATGTGCAGCGGCGTCTGGATGAGACGCTTCGGGCAAAGAATTTTTTTGAAGGGCGAGCGAAGCAGCTCGAACAGGATTCATCGAAGGGGAAGTAAGCGAATCGATTTTTTAGAGGCATGGATTGGAAATTTCAAAGTATTGCGGTGGTCGGATCGGGTGCGATCGGGCTTTATTATGGGGGACGTTTAGCGAGTGCGGGTGAAGATGTTCGGTTTCTCACGCGGTCCGACTTCGAGGCAGTTTCGCGAGACGGCCTTCAGGTTGAGAGTATCCATGGGGATTTCCGTTTGCCTCGGGTGAATGCCTATCAGAGCCCATTCGAAATGGGTCCGGTCGATTTGGTGATCGTGGCGTGGAAGGCAACATCCAATGGTCAGTTGCGAGAAGTCTTAACGCCCTTGCTGCATTCTAACACCCAGGTACTGACGCTGCAGAACGGCTTGGGCAATTGCGAGAGCCTTGCGGAAATTGTCGGGGCTGACCGCGTGTTAGGAGCAATGTGTTTTGTTTGTATCAATCGGGTTGCGCCTGGGGTGGTGAGTCATTCGGCGGGCGGGAGCATGTCCATCGGCGAGTGGCGACCGAATCCACTGGGCCGTGCGGTCGAATTGGAGCGACGCTTCAAAGCTGCGAACATTCCAGCCACCGCCGTTGAAAGCCTAGAGCAAGCCCAGTGGGAGAAATTGGTTTGGAACATTCCGTTCAATGGGCTTTCGGTTGCAGATGGTGGTGTGACCACTGATTATTTGTTAGCAACACCCGAGCGTGAGAATCACTTGCGCGTATTGATGACCGAGGTGATCGCCGGAGGCCGTGCACTTGGTCTTCAGCTGGACGATGGCCTGATTGATTACCATATCAATCGCACTCGCCCGATGGGGCCCTATCGGACTTCCAGCATGATTGATTACGTCGAGGGTCGCGAAGTTGAAGTTTTTCCGATTTGGGAGGAACCGTTGCGACGGGCGCGTGAGGCGGGGGTGGGGATGCCGCAGACTGAGCTGCTGCTGAAGCGGATTCGGGAACGGTTGGACACGAGAGGGTAAACGTTTCTTTGATGCCGCATGGGTTAGGTTCGAGCAGGTGGATACTGTGATGGCCCCGAGCCCTGTGGTTTTAAACAAAAAAACGGCGAGCCTTTGTGGGGCCCGCCGTTCGAAGTGGTTCAATCGATTATTGAAGCACTTTCAGCTTCTTGATGCCGAAGACTGCGTCATCGCCAAGCTCTTCCTCGATGCGGAGGAGTTGGTTGTATTTTGCGATACGGTCCGAGCGGCTCATCGAGCCGGTTTTGATTTGGCCGCAGTTGGTGGCGACGGCGAGGTCAGCGATGGTGCTGTCTTCCGTTTCACCTGAGCGGTGGCTGAGGACAGCGGTGTAGCTGTTTTCCTTGGCGAGTTCGACTGCGTCGAAGGTCTCGGTGAGGGAGCCGATTTGGTTCACCTTCACGAGGATGGAGTTCGCCACGCCGAGTTTGATGCCTTTGCTGAGGAAGTCGACGTTGGTGACGAAGAGGTCATCGCCGACAAGCTGGGTGGTTTTGCCGAGTTTATCGGTGATGATTTTCCATCCATCCCAGTCGTTTTCTGCGCAGCCGTCTTCGATCGAGATGATGGGGTAGCGCTTTTGGAGGTCGGCGTAGAATGCGACGAGCTCTTCGGCCGATTTCACTGAACCATCGGACTTTTTGAAAACGTAGGCATTTTTCGAAGCATCGAAGAATTCTGAAGATGCCACGTCGAGTGCGAATGCGATGTCGGTTCCGACCTTGTAGCCGGCCAGTTCGATGGCTTGGCAGATCGTGGCGAGTGCGTCTTCTGCACCTGCGAGTTTTGGAGCGAAGCCACCTTCGTCGCCGACGGCGGTGGAAAGACCGCGGTCATGTAGCACCTTTTTCAACGCGTGGAAGACCTCTGCGCCGTAGCGGAGTGACTCACGGAAGGTGGGTGCTCCGACGGGTACGATCATGAATTCTTGGAAATCGATCGGTGCGTCCGAGTGTGCGCCGCCGTTGATGATGTTCATCATCGGAACGGGGAGGACCTTGGCATTTGGGCCGCCGAGGTATTTGTAAAGTGGGACGCCGAGCTGGGATGCAGCTGCCTTGGCGACCGCCATCGACACGCCGAGAATGGCATTGGCGCCGAGCTCTTTTTTGGTGGAGGTGCCATCGAGCGCGAGCATCGTGGCATCGATGGATGCCTGTTCGGTGGCGTCGTAGCCGAGAAGTGCTGGAGCGAGCTTCGAATTGACGTTTTCAACTGCCTTCAGCACGCCTTTGCCGAGGTAGCGTGATTTGTCACCGTCGCGGAGTTCGACGGCTTCGTGTTCTCCGGTGGAAGCGCCGGACGGCACCGAAGCGCGGCCGATGGCTCCACCTTCGAGGTGTACGTCAACTTCGACGGTAGGATTGCCGCGAGAATCGATGACTTCGCGGCCGCGGATTTCAACAATGGTAGTGTAGTCCATAAGGTATGTTTGGTTTAAGCGAGTTGGGTTTTGAAATTTAAGGGTTGAACGGGACAATGGCGGTGATGGTGAGATCGCCCATCACTTCAGTCACTTCATCACGGACTCGGACTGCGTCGCCCACTTGGCGGCCGACGAGTGCTTTTCCGACTTCCGAGAGGTAAGAAACCGTCTTGGTCTCCGGCTCCGAGTCCCATGCGCCGAGGACGGTCATGGTCAATTCTCCACCGTTGGATTGCTTGAGGGTGACGACCGTTCCGATGTTGACCTTGCTGGCGTCGGAGCCTTTGAAATCCGTGCCACGGGCGAGGGAAATTTCCTTCTCGAGTGCGTTCCGGCGGTGAGCGAGATATTTTTCGAGGTCTTTGGCAGACTTGTATTCGAAGTTTTCGCGGAGGTCGCCGTAGGAGCGGGCGATTTTCACATCGCTGAGATTTTGCGGGATCTTGTTTCGAATGAGGTCATCGAGTTCGGCCTTCTTCTTCTCGAGACTTTCCCATGAGACCAGGAGGATTTCGTCCGGGCGTTTGGTGTTCACGCCGCTGACGAGTTCTGCGGTTTCTGGGCGAGCCTTGATGATGCGCGCCATGAGCGACTTCTTTTCGAGCTCGCCGAAGACGGGGCAGTCAAGGAGACGTCGGCCGAAATTGCGGGCCTCATTGACGTCCATGATGCCGACGAGGTCGGTGAGCAGCGTTTTGTCATCGCCGAGTAGCGATTGGAGGCGTGAAGTTTTGCGAGGTCCGTCGGAAAGGTGGTCGTTTTCGAGCAGGTTCAGCACCGAGGCGCCGACATCTGCGCTGAAAATTTCGACAGAAGGTCCTTTGCGTTCGCGGCAGACCCAGATCAATGCATCAGGTCCGAGGGCTCTGCGGGCAATGGCCGAGCGGAGGTGGGTGATGAGGGTGGGCATCGCATCGCGCTCGATTAGGATGCGGGCGATCTCAGTGACGCCGCGTGCTCCGACGCGGTCGAACACGTGAACGATCTTGCTGACCCATTCCTCGGCGAAGGCGTGGGGGAATGCTTCATAGACGGCGCGTTGGCGGCCGGAGGGGAGGGTGCCTGCTTCATCTGCGAGGCGCGTGGCATCGGCGCTGAGGAGGAGGTCGGAGAGGCGGACCGCGGTGGGGTCGAGTTCGAGCGCCGGAGAGGAGCTGATGACTTCGTCGCGGGCAGCGACCAATTGAAGGGCTTGGCCAAGTTGCACGCGGGCGGCCTTTTTCGCGCCTTCGTCGATGTCGTTGAGGAGGCGTTTCAGGCTGTCGGTATCATTTTCGAACGCGCCGATGTCGGCCGCGATGGCCTCAAGCGCGCGGATCATGCCTTTGATATCGCGGGCGGCCTCGAAATCGGCGATGAGTGACTCGGCTGGGGTGCGATCGCCGGTGCGGAGGACGATGGGGTCGGTGCGTTTTTGAGGAACGATGGCGAGGCGGCTCTCGCGCAGGTTCTTTTTGGCGGTTTCCCACCATTTTTTGAAGTCTGGCTCGGGGATGACGGTTCCTGAGAGTTCCTTTTCGAGGGCGTCGCCGGTCATGCTGCCGCCATGGCTTTGCAGGAGGTGGACGATCAGTTGGAGGGGATCTGACTTGGTTAAAGTGCGGAGTTCTTCGAGTTGCTCGATTTTTTTCGCCCTGAAGTCGTCAGCAGCGATCCATTCGGTTTTTTGGAAGGCAAACTGCAATTCCATTGTCTGGCCGGTGGATTTCTCGAAATCGATGGTGACCTTTTTGGAAGGGAGATCCCAGTCGATCACCTTTCCGGCGCCGAAGGATTTGTGAATACAAAAGTTTCCGGGAGCCAATTGTGAAAGGCGCTCGCCGACTGTTTTGGGAATGCGACCGGCCTCGACCAGTTTCGCCACATCAGAATGCATGGGAGAGACGATGGGAAGTCGGCTTGAAAAACGCAAGGTATTCTCGCCAGAAAAAGCACCGAAGGCTAAATTCAGGGATTTGAAGCCGCAGCGGGTACGACCCGTGGTCGGGGTTGGCGTTGGTAACTATTGCCATCGAGCGCGTGATCCAAGGAGCGGCTCAGAACTTGAATTCTTCGGCGCCAGCCCTCGGGGACGGAGTCGAAATTTTCGCCCTTGGCCAGCTTGCCGTCGTAAATGGCCTCCTGTTTGAGGCCGGTGATGGTGATTTGCAGCAAGTCCCCATCCCTTCGGACGGTGGCTTTGCCGTCGTCGGCCGTGTAGCTGGCGCTTTTCTCCGCGATGTTCACGACGCGCATGGGGCCTACGCAGGCTCCCGGCATGATGGCGGATTCCACCAATTCGCCCAGGACGGGCTTGCTCATGATGGGTGCTTCTCCGAGTTTTAGTTTCACCACGAGGGGTTGGCCTGCTCGGAATAGCGAGAGCTTCACCTCCTCGCTGGGTTTTGAGAGCCGCAGGAGCGTCGCGAGTTGGGCTTCGTTGATGAGGAGCTGGTCGCCAAATTTCCAGACGAGATCGAGTTCGAGGATGCCGGCGGCTTGGGCCGGGCCACCCGAATCGATAGACCGGACGACAAATCCCACGCCGGGTGGGATGGCGGGGAGGTGAGCGGTGATGGTCTCGTCGGGCTTGGCGATGCGCAACCCGAGCCATGAGCTGACGTTCAGCGGTCTGGGGGCTGGACGAGGCGTCAAAACCGGGATTGCAGGCGGGTCCGCGGTGGCGAATGTCCCAACGGCTAGAATCGCAGAGATGATGCAGAATTTCATTTTAGAACGCACTGATCGGGGTGAGGAGGAGTTCCTCGCGGAGTTCTGAGATTTGGACGATCATTCCGGATTCCTCGTCTCGCAGGCTATTTTGGCCGACGGCATTGACGCGGAGTGCGTGCATGGCGGAGCCGTCTCCTTCATCTTGCCATCCCTCGTCGGTCATCGACTCGATCCGGTCGGACTCGCTGATGAGTACCATTTCTGAGGAATAAATGGGTGATGAGGCGTGGGCGGCGTGGGCGATGGGCGTGTTGGATTTTGAGGGGATGAATGCGCAGAGCGTGGCGAGTGCCGCCGCGATTCCGCCGCCGATCACCATGCGAGAGCGCCACCATGGAGATGCGGCTGGCTCGTGAGTGCTCGCATCAGGCCCGGCTAGCTCATCGATCATTTCTTCGATTTCGAGCTGCCGACCCTGGCTCAGTGCGGGAGGCATGAGGCGGGCAAGGATTTCTTCGATCGGGTCAAGCGGTTGCATGTCGATCCTCCTTCATGCGGCGAAGATCTTGCGCCAGTTGTTCGAGTGCGTAGCGGTAGCGGGATGCTGCCGTGTTTGGCGAGATCGCGAGGGTCTCGGAAATCTGTAAAAACGTGAGGCCTCCCCAAAATTTCATGACCACCACCTCTCGCAGTTTTTGGCTGAGACGTTGGACGGCATGGCGCAGGATCACGGCTTCTTCGTCTTCTTCGAGCACGGGATCGAGCCAAACGTCTTGGAAATCGTTGAGATAGATCACGGACTCTTCCCGTTTCCGGCGGCGGGATTCGCTGCGGTGGTGGTTCAGTCCGCAGAAACGGATGGTTGAGAAAACCAGCGGGAGGTCTGGAGGTGTTGAGCCTTTATCGGCTTGGTGGTGCCACATCCGCAAGATGGCCTCTTGGACGAGATCCTCGGCGTCTTGCCGAGAATTGCTCCAACCGCGTGCAAAAAGAAGCAGGCGAGGGCCATTTTCGGCCAGCCACTGTTTCCAACTGTTTGCGGGGCAATTCATGATTCAAGATAGGAAATGCCTGCGCGGGTGGATTTTGTCTCTATTTTATCTCCCGGCCCAGAAGCCGACCGGAAATCAGTCGAGGAAGCGGATTTTCCCGGGGACGGGCAGGCGGCCGAGGGCCATGGCTTCGTGCTGCTCGTCGGTGCAAGCCGAGTCGATCGGTGCGTCTGGGGCGGCGTCATTTGCCTCAAAGTAGCCATTTGCCAACATCCATTTTTCGACTTCTTCGCCGGAAATGTCGGGGAGCATGTGACCGTCGATTTCCACGCAAGGTGAGAGCGATTGGCCGCTGCGTTGTTCCATTTCCCAGCGGAATGCGGGGTTTTTGATGATATCCTTTTCTTCGTAGGGCAGCTCGTATTTCCGCATGATGGCGCGGACGCCTTCGCTCCAGCCGCAAAAGGTTTTGAGATACGCGGTGATTTTCGGTGATGAGGTGGATTCGGACATTTCGGTGGGTGGTTGGCGACACTTTAGGGTGACTCTGGGAAATCGCAAGCTTCGTGCGCGTCCTAGCAAAATGGGGGAGGGCTTGAGGGAATTGATTTTAGCGCGATCCGAGCACTCGCCGAGGATCCTTGTTCGCTCGGAAAATGACTTGCGAGTCCATATCGGAGCCTATAGGCCGGTGGTGTCGGCGGTTCGGTTCCCAACCCCGCTCTGCCAACCACGTCAGCCGTTTCGTCTCCCTACAACCACCCCACCGACCGAGACCACATGCCGCTGGCGGTCGAAACCATCGCCGAGCGCCTCAAAGCGGCCGGTTATGTCACCTGGCACGCCGGCAAGTGGCATCTGTCGCCAGCGGTCACGAATACGGACTTTTATCCGAACAAACAGGGCTTCGACAAACAACTCGGCGTCGGCGGCGCCGGGCCTCCGAGCTACTTCGGACCGTTCGGCGGCATCCCTAGCCTGGTGGATCACAACGGCAACCCGGCTCCGGGTGCCACGGGAGACCATCTTTCCAATCACATGGCGGGACTGGTGCAGAACATGATCGACAACCACCTGGCTACCGATCCCGCACGCCCGTTCTTCCTCTATTATCCGGCCTATTCCGTGCATTCCCCGCGCGAGGCCAAGAAGAGCCTGTTTGACAAATACCAAGCCAAGCTCGCTGACTTGCCGGACAGCAAGCACAGACACCCGGTCATGGCCGGCCAGATCGAGATGGCGGACAAGGAACTGGGATCCATGATGGATTATCTCGATGCGAAAGGCCTGACCGACAACACGCTGTTTATATTCCTCTCCGACAACGGTGGTGCGAGCATCGAGTACAATTCCAGCACCGTCGTCGATGACATCGGCAGCGACGGCATTCCGGACGATGCCCCCAACAACACGGTAAACGGAACCTACGCCGAGACCGCTGCGCCGGTCGCTGCTAACACCCGCATGACGAACATGGACCCACGCCGCGCGGGCAAAGGCTCCCTCTTCGAAGGCGGCATACGCATCCCCATGATCATCCGCTACCCGAACGGCGGCATCGCCACGGCGGCGGCGACCAACGAGCCCGTTCATCTCACGGACATCTATCAAACCATTCTCGATTACACCCCGGCCACCGCCATGTCCGGCTATCCGCTCGACGGCTTGAGCCTCAAGCCGGTGCTCGGGCAGACCGGCACCCTGCCGGACCGCGACATCTTCATCCATTTCCCGAGAAATAACGAGACGTGGGGATCTAATTTCCTTAACGCGCCCGGGGGTTATCCGGATCCGGACAACTATCGCTTTACCACTTATCCCGGCGGCACGGCCATGATCCGCTACCCGTATAAAATGATCGCGCGCTACTCGACGGCCCACGATGCCGCGACCGTGAACTACCAACTCTACCGGCTCGATCTCGACGCAGGGGAAACCACGAACGTCGCCGGAAAGTATCCGGAAGTGGCGGACGCCATGCGCAAGCGGCTGGCGGCATACTATCAGAATACCGGTGCGCTGGTTCCCACGCGAAATCCCAACTACAACAGAACCAGCCTCAACTCGCCGGAAATCACGGCCAAGGCCTATCTCGCAGCCGCCGGGCTGGTGGCGAACACACCGCAGACATTCCTGCTGGCAGATCCGGATCTGGACGGTCGCCGGAACGAAGAAGAGTTCCTCAGGCAGACCCATCCCAGTGGAGCCGATCCCAGCGTGGCGACCACATGGCTCTACAACAACGGCAGCTTCGACGAGCTGCGCTTCGCCATCCCCGCGAATGGGAATCAGACTTCCTTTCAAATCCTCAACGCCAACGGCACGGTGGCGTTCACCCCTTCAGCTGGACTCACGCTGGATGGCCAATACGGCCCGTTCTATGTCTATAAACCGACCAGCCCCCAGCCCGGTGGAATTCCCGGTAACTACCGCATTTCACTCATCACTCCCACTCCGGGACCATCCCTGACACCCGATGCCGATGGCGACGGACTGCCCGATGCCTACGAGAACTCTAACGCGCTCAACGCGAACAACCCCGCCGATGGCCGGGCCGACAACGACGGCGACGGCTTCACCAGCGGACAAGAATACCTTGCCGGGACGAGCGACATAAATCCAAGCGATCGCTTCCACATCCGGATCAACCGCCAACCCAGCGCGGATTCGTTGACTTTCGACGTCAGTAACCAGAAATCCTATCGGATTCACAAGAGCAGAAACCTGACCGACTGGACGCTGTGGGAGGACTTCGGCGTGATTACCGGAAATCACCAGGTGACACTGCCATTCGACACCGCACAGGACCGGGAATTTTACAAAGTCGAAGCCTATCAGCCCTGATTTCATTGAACGGTCCGGCTCTCTCGTTCCGTGGGATCAAGCACCTCTTGTCTCCCGTGTCCTACTGATGAGACCACCACTCTTCATGCTCACCATCCCGTGCGCCGCAAGCAGCCACACCACCTCACGCGCCGCCCCTTTGTGACAATATCAACACATAGAGGTTTGGTGATTGATCACCGCAACGCCTTTCCCGTAGCTCTTGGCAAGATCGTTATCGAAACAACTAGGAAATGGAAATGGGACGAACAAGCACCGCTCAAAGCAGAACCTCCACTGCCGCGAACTCACGCCCCGCTTGCCGTCGCAAAGCTCCCACTGCTGCCAACAAAAGCTCCACCGGTCTGAGCAGAAGCCGCACCTTCCCCCAGCAAAAGCTCCACCGGTCAGGGCAGAAGCCGCACTCCCGCCAGCAAAAGCTCCACGGCTCAGAGCAGAAGCCGCACTTCCGCCAGCGAGAGCTTCTCTGCCCTCAGCGAGAACGCCTCGGATCGCAGCGAGAGCGTCTCGTGTCGGAGCGAGAATTTCATGCTTAGGCACTTAGGTAAAATTAGCCCATTTTACGATTCCCCTCTCCCACACTTCTCCGACCCCCCATCTCCCCATCTCCCCATCCCTCTCCCGTACCTCCATTAGCACCACAAAACATCATACCCCTAAACCTAAAAAGGAAAATGGAAAGATCGCCAGCACGCGGCAAGTGACGTAAGCTCAAGGCCATGAATGCTCCAGCGAGCTTAATTTGTGTTAACCCCGTGGGTGAGTCGAAAAACGCCCATC
>Ga0164295_10000345_pt1 | contig 39443 bp, 24 predicted proteins | sample GEODES006metaG_FD_111798 | JGI IMG/M metagenome (GOLD analysis project Ga0164295, IMG submission 111798) | Oligotrophic lake water microbial communities from Sparkling Lake, Wisconsin, USA - GEODES006 metaG | ecosystem: Environmental > Aquatic > Freshwater > Lake | place: USA: Sparkling Lake...
CAGCGCCGAATGCAGCGCCGAATGCAGCGCCCGTTCCTTCGCCACGGTCGGTGGCGACGCCCGACGCCGGCGCCGGAGGGCACCGATGAGCGATGCCTCCGAACGCACCCTCCCGGCCACGAGCCGCCGTCGCCAACTCGCCGAGCGAGAGGGCATGCTCCCCACAGCCGCGCTTCCGGCCTGGGGGGCGGGGGTGGCCGTGACGGTCCTCCTCCTGCCGGCCTGGTGGCGGGCAACGCTCTCGGCGGCGATGTCGTCGATCCATGCGGCCTGCACGGCGGCGCGACTCGCCCCTCAGGCCGAGCTCGAATTCTGGCCGTCGCTCGGCTTGGTGCTCCCCACCCTCGCGGTGATCGTGGTGGCGGCCGGTGCGTCACTGGCGGTGCGGTTGCTCGTCGATGGGTGCCGCTGGCATCCCGCTGCCGTCGCCCCCGATCTCCGCAGGATCGATCCTCTGTCTGGCCTCCGGCGGATCCTCGCGCCGACGACGCTCTTGACCGCTGCCGGAGGGGGTCTTTGGCTTTCCGTCCCAGCCTGGGTGGCCTCCCGTTCCGGCGACCGCTTGGCCCAGCTCGTCGGCTCCACCACCGACTCGATCCCGGTCGATGCCCCGCTGCCGGTGGCCGTCGGCCTCGCCGCGGGGGCAATCCCCGATGGCCTCGCCCTGCTCGGCCCGACGGTGGCCGCGACGGTGGCCGTGGCGGTGGTTCGTTGGCTCCTCCTTCGCCGCTGGGGCGAGCAGCGCATCCGGATGACCCCCGAGGAACTCCGCGAGGAGCTCCGCAGCCTCGAAGCGCCCCCCGCTGTCCGCTGGGGCAGGCCGGCCCCGTCGCGCGCCGCTGCGGAGAGCCCAGGCGCCCTCCGGCCCGAAGACTCGGTCCCCCGCCCCCGGTCAGCCGGGGTGGTCACGGTCAGCGTTGGAGTCGTGCTGACCGTTGTTGCCATGGGCTCGGGCTGTCGGCTCGTCAATCGCCACAGCGCCGTGCCGCAACAGCAGCTCGCCGAAGCGCGAAGGCTGTCCAACGAAGGGCTCTCCGCCGCCGATCAGCAGGATCTCGCCGGTGCCGAAACCCTCCTCTCCCAGGCGGTGAAGCGATGCCCGACCGACATCGATGCCCGCCGCCACTATGCCTCCGTGCTCTGGCAGCGGGGGGAGCGGATGGAGGCGGTGGAGCAGATCAACGAAGCGCTCCGCCTCGCCCCGGAGGATGTGCCGCTGTGCCTTGCCGGCGGACGGATGACGATGGAGCTCGGGCTCCTCGATGACGCCGATCGCCTTGCCATGGCGGCACTCCACGCGGCCCCCCAGTCGGCCGACGCCTGGCACCTCCGGGGGCAGGTGTCCCTGGCGCGGGGGCAGGAGGAAACGGCGCTGGCCGAATTCCACCACGGCTTGGCAATCGCACCGGACGACCGTGGCCTCCTCCTCGACACGGCCGAGGTCTACCGCCGCCTCGGCCGCCCCCGGCGGGCCCTCTCGACCCTGGCGGCCCTCGGCGAATCCTATGGGCCCCAGCAGACGCCCGGACTTGTCCTGGCCCTCGAAGGGATGGCGCTGGAGGCGCTCGGCCGTACGGAGGACGCCCGCGACAGCTATCAAGCGGCGATCGCCCGTGGCGGCGCTCCGGCCGACACCGCGGAGCGGTTGGCGAACCTCGACGTTCGCTCCACCGCCGGACCGGTGGCCGACGCCTCGACCGGCCAACCGTCCCGCTGACGGCTTACTCCCCAAATTACTCGCCAGATTACTCGCCCGAGGTCGTCCGCCCGGTGAGGAGATCAAAGGCCCCGATCGCCGGGACGAGCAAGGCGAGCGTGGCAAAGCCGTAGGCCACGATCGTGACGAACACCACCTGCAGGGTGTTCCCCTGGAGGAACGAGGTGATCGCCACGAACGTGAGGGCCGGAAGGAGGGCGGAGGCCCAGCCGATCGCCGGCGAGGGATTCCGGGCCGAGAGCGCGGCGTAGAGGCCAATGGCACCCCCGACGATGACCGCCAGGAAGGGGGCGAGTTGGAGCTCAAAACTCGATCCGAACGCGACCATGATCCGCATCGCGGTCGCCACACCAACGAACAGGAACGTGACGGTGCCGAGGGCAACGGCGATGGCACGGCGGGAGGAGTCGTACGAGAGCCCGACATGGAAGCCGAGCACCGCGGCAAAGAACAACAGCACCGCCATCCCCAAGCCGAGGCACAGCCCTCCTTCGACACCGGTGATCCCCGCGGCGACCAGCGCCCCGCAGAGGACGAGCGGAAGGATCACGATCTCCCGGGCGACCGACAGGACACCGAGCAGTTTTCCCCACACGAACTCCGCCGGCTCCAAGTCGCTCACGAGCAGGAGGTCGAGTGATCCGCGATCGCGTTCGGTCGTCACGCTCGTCACGGCCAGCGCCGTCACGGCCACGAGACTCGCTAGGGCCATCGGCACCACCGCCAGGGCGATGGCGAGCCGATCGGGCCGCGGTCGGCCGGCCTCGCGGAGAATCCCGACGACGGCCACGGCGAAGAGCACCAGCCAAGCGATGCGGACGACGACGATCATCCTTCCGTAGGCCCGGGTACGCATCTCCCGCCACAGGATCGGGTTGTCCCAGACCTCCCGCGACGGGGTGCGGACAGGCTGCGCGTCCGTGGCCAACGTCCCTCTGGCCCGCGATTCGCGGGCCACATTCCAGGCTCGCAGTTGCCACACCGCCAACGAGTTGGAGACGACGATGATCACACCGCAGGTGGCGAGGAACGGCAGCAGTGTTGCTCCTCCCGAAGGACTGAGGGCGGCAAACACTGCCCGGGCTGGGGAGAGCATCGCGGCGGCGGCCGCTCCCTGCGAGGCCGTCACCGTCTCGCCGACGGCCACCCAGGCCACGAGGGCAAAGAGCGTGATCGCGAGGGATTGAAACGTCGTGTCTTTCCAGAACGCCACGGTGGTGGCGATGCTCGCGGCAGCGAGAGCAGCCGCCACCGTGACGGCAAACATCCGCGCCAACTGCGCGACGGTGACGCCACCGAAAAGGGCGGCGATGGCGAACATCGGGACGGCGGCGAGGAGGAGGAGAAGCACCCTCACGAGGCTCGCGGCCAGTTTGCCGAGCACCAGTTCCCTGTCGGTGAGGCGGCTGACGAGGAGCAATTCGAGGGTCCGGCGGTCCTTCTCGGTGCTGACGGCAACGGCCCCGGTCATCGCGGCAGCCAGCATCGCCAGCGTCAGTTGGAGCGGGGCGAGAATCCGCGTCAGCGTCGCCCCGAACCTGGCGGTATCGCCGGCAGTGGCCACCGATTGGGTTCCAGTCACCACCAACCAGCAGGTGGCAATAATCGCCAGCAGGGCCCCCGCGTAGACCGCGCGGGCGATGTACAGGCCGCGGGAGCGTGGCGCGAAGGCAATCTCGCGTTCGAACACGGCCCCGAGCAGCATAATCCCTCCCGTACGACGGCTGTGGCGTTCCGCCAATCCGGAGGGTACAGTACCAAAATCACTCCGGATACTTGTCTACAACCATTTTTCCACCGTCGAGGGACGCCCCATGTTCCTGTCCACCAGCACCGATCACATCACCCCCCCCCGCGGCCTGACCACGAGGCTCGCCGGCCGGGCCACGCTGCTGCTCGGGATGGGATGGCTGGTGGTCGGAATGTCCACCGTTGCCCCGGCCCAAGTGACCGTCCAGACGCTCATCGGCCGGGCGGTGACCGACGACTCCCACGCCACGGAGATCAACAGCGCGATCACCCGCTTCCGAGATCGCGACGTTGACGGCTGCCGGGCGATGCTCGAGCGCGTTCACGCCGACGATCCGAAAGTGCCGCCGCCGGGGGTGATGATGGCCACCTTGTGGCTGAGCGTGAAGCAGGCTGCCGCCGCCCGCGCGGAACTCGACCAGACCGTCACCAAGTTCCCAGAAGATCCGGAGCCCTATCTCGTCCTCGGGGACCTCGCCTTCCAGGATCGGATGGTCACCGATGCCTCGGTGCTCTTTGATCGCGCGGAGGAGCTGTCTGCGAAGTTCACCTCGAACGCCAAACGGAAGCGCGACTTCGATATCCGTTGCCATGCCGGCAAGGCCGCAGTCCACGAGGCCAGAGGTCAGTGGGATGCGGCCCTTGCCGAGATCCGCAAGTGGGTCGAGATCGATCCGGACAGCGCCAGCGCTCGGCAGCGGCTCGGCAGCGCTTTGTTCCAACTCGAGAAGCCCGACGAGGCGCTGACGGCGTTCGGAGAGGCGCACGATCTCGACGGCAAACTCCCCCGCAAAGAGATGCTCCTCGCCCGCCTCTACGATCAGGCGAAGAAGACCGACAAGGCCCGCGAGCTCGTCGAAGCCGCGGTGAAGGCCGCCCCTGACGACGCCGTCGTCCGGCTCGGTGCGGCCAATTGGTTCCTTACCCATGGCGACTCGGTCGCCGCCAGGGAGAACGGTGCCAAGGCGATTGATCTCGATCCGAAGAACCTCGAGGCCCGGATCGTCAATGGGACGATCGCCCGCGTGGCCCGTGACTTCGAGTCTGCGGCGAAGTTCTTCGGTGAGGCCCACTCGCAGTCGCCGCGAAACTTCGTCGCCTCCGACTCGCTCGCCCTCTCTTTGGCGGAACTGCCGGAGAAGGAGAATGTTCAGAGGGCACTCGAGATCGCCGAGACGAACGTGGCGATGGTCAAGGACAACCAGCAACTGCAGATCGCGTCTCTGACGACCCTCTCTTGGGTCCTCTACAAGCTCGGGCGGATGGCCGACGCCGAGAAGATCCTCGCGCAGGTGTCGCAAAACAACTCGCTCACCGCAGACGGTGCCTACTACATCGCCCAGATTCTCTCCGACAAGGGAGAGAAGGAGCAGGCCCAGCGGCTCCTCGAGCAACTGATGACCAACGACCCGATCTTCGCCAACCGCGGCGCAGCCGAGGAACTCCAAGCGGCGCTCAAGGCTGAAGCCGAGGCATCGGCAAAGTGACCGGCGGCGGATCGCTCCCGCACCGGGATCCCGCCGTTAGCGTGCCTGTCCGGCCCCTGGCGCACCATTTGGGTCTCGAGGCGTAGCCCCAGGTGACACCGGCGACGCGGCGGGTGACACCCGCGGAGCACCGGGGAACACTGGCTGCGTGAACCCGGGCAAGGTCTGGTTGCGTCCGGGGAGGTCCGACGTCGGCCGCGGTGGCACGACCGGTTCGGCCACGCCGCGTTGTGCGGGCACGAGGTTCGACCAATTCGTCCCCCCTGATGCTTTTGGCGACGCACCGGCCGGGCTGGGCACCCCCGAAGGTGCCGGAGCCTGAGGAAATCCGCTCCCTGGCCGCGACGGTCCTGTCACGGCGGACGGAACGTGCGCCTGTGGTGCCATCGGGCGGACGGTGATACCGCCGCCTTGAATCCCAGGGAGGCCGTCGCCGGCGGGCGTGACGCCCGGCTGGCTGGCGGCGGCACGCCGCAGTTGCTGAGCCCGGGATCTGGCCCGGATGCGGTCGCTCCGCAGGGGAATCCCCGGGTAGGCCTGAACAGGCACCTCGAGGCTCGGCAGCCCGATCCGAATGCCGTCGCCGAAGTTGGTAAACATCTCGATGGCCCGCGCCGGGAGGACGAGGACAAGCGACAGGAGCGTCGCCCCGGTCAACCAACGGGCCCCCCGGGGCCACCGACGTGGCGTACAAGTCATGATCGGCCTCCCTGCCGATGCCTCTGTGGATCGAGGGGCAGCCGTCCCGCCGACGACGCACACCCCGTTCCTTTTGTGTCTTCGGATCATTCAGCGCTCTCACTCATCGATTCCTCCGCTCCTTGGTCGCCACCGGCACGACCGTCACGACCCGAACCGGAGGCACCGGCCGCGCGTTGCGGTAGGCTAGTCGGCATGCTTGCCCCGACGCTTCTCACGATCCCCGCCACGGTCTGGTGGGCAGTCTCCGCCCTGGCGGCGCTGGTGACCGCCGGCGCGGCGGTGCGTGCCGCCGCCTCCACGCGTGGCTCGACGGCCGTTCCGGCGACCCTGTGGGCGATCGCTGCCTGCGTCTCCCTCGCGATCGATACGGGCTTGCGCGCCTCAGGGGCCGTCTCGCAACCGTCCGCTGCCGCGTCGCTGCGGATGGTGACGGCTGCCCTGTCGTTGTGCCCGGCAATGTCGCTCCTCGGTGCAAAGCGCCCCCAGCATGGGGTCTGGCAGTTGATCGTCGCGGCGCTCGCATTGATCCTCCTCCTGCCGGCGCTCGCCACGATGCTTGTGCGCCCCGACAGCGTCCCCGATGCCCACCTCCTCGGCCGCTGCTTCCTCGTCGTCCTCTCACTCGTCGGCTGGCTGAACTTTGTCGCCACCTACCATGGCCCAGCCGCGACGCTCGTCACGCTCGGGCAGTTGGTCGTGGTCCGCGGGTTTCTCCCCTTGGTCGACAGCGAACAGGCCTTCCCGCCGACGGCTTCGACGGCGGCCCCGATGGCGGCCTTGATCGATTGTCTGGGGGGCTGCCTGACCGCAGTCGGGAGCCTGCTCGCCATGACCATCAGCCACAGCAGCCTCAGCAGCCCCCGGCGGCGGCTGGCACTGGCCCCGGCAGGAACCTTCGCAGCTGCGGTGGAACCGGCCTTCTTCGGATTCAGGGAGACGCTCGGGGCCGCCTGGACGCTCCGTGTTGCCGAGCGTTTCGATGCAATGGCCGCGAGCCGTGGCTGGCCGTGCCGGCTCCACTTCGACGGCATCCACCCTGCCGACGCCCCGATTGACGGGCCATGGCAGCGGGATGCCCAACGGGCGTTGGGGGCCCTCCTTCAACGGTTCGTGTCCATCCAATGGCTCCGGCGCCACGGCTGGCCGGCGCCGACAGGCGGGCGATTGGCCCGGGACGGACAGCGGGGGTAGACTGTCACCCCTCCGGGGAATCTGGCCAACGGCCGGCTCCACGGTCCGTTGCCGATCCATTCAGAGTCCCCCAGGGAGCCAGTCATGTCAGAGTCTTCCGCCCAGCGCCCCGCCCAGGAGCCGATGCAGGTTCCCGTCGACGAATCCCACATCGTCGCCACGTACGCGAACTTCTGCCGCGTGACCGGCACCCCGGAGGAATTGATCGTCGACTTCGGTCTCAACAAGCAGGTGGCCGGGACTTCCCCGGAGACGATCCAACTCACCCAGCGGATCATCGTCAACTTCTTCACAGCCAAGCGGCTCGCCTACGCCCTCCAGATGGCGGTTGCCCGCCACGAGCAGGCCTTCGGCGTCCTCGAGACCGATGTCCAGCGTCGTGTGATCCACCAGCAGGCGGCCAAGGCCTGAGTCGAAAAAGCCCGGTAACGGTGACGATTCCGGGCGAACCGCCTCCGGGGAGCCTGCTGGACCTGGGATCCTCTCGATCCCGCCAGGCGACCCCGATGTGCAGTTGCTACGTATGACAGACGCCACCCGGCTGGCGTCGCCGGCGGATCCACCGCCGGCGACGCCGAGCCCCATTCCGGTCAAAGCCCGATGAGCACCGTTGATCCCCGCTCCGTCGATGAGGCCCGCCAGCAGATCCGCGCGATCGTGGCGGAGATCGACCAACTCGGGCGCTCGGATCTTGCGGAGGCGGACTTCTTCCGTGGCCTCCTCGATCGGGTCCTCGAAGCCATGGGTGCCGTGGCAGGGCTCGTGTGGATCGTCGGGGAAGGGGGGCGCTGTGAGCCTGTCTGCCACGCCGGAGTCCCATCGACCGGGCTGACCGCTTCTCCTGAGGCCCAAGAGGCGCACGGCCACCTCGTCGAATCGCTCCTTGCCGGCACCGAAGGGATGTTGATCCCCGCCCGCGCCCAACTGGCCGGCCCCGACGGTAAGGCGGTGGCCAGTAATCCGACCGACCTCCTCCTCGTCTCGGCACCGATCGACCGTAACGGCCAGCGGGCGGGCCTCCTCGAGGTCTTCCACCAACCCCACCCCCCCGAGGTTGAGCAGGGCTTCCTTACCTTCCTCGCCCAGGTCGGGGCGGTGGCGGGAACGTATCTTGCCCGCCGGCAATCGAAGACGATCGACGCCCAGCAGACCACGCTCACCCAGGTCGATCGCTTCAGCCGGGCGGTCCATGAGTCACTCGATCCGATCGCCACGGCCTTCGTGCTTGCCAACGAGGCCCGGCGGATCATCGGCTGCGACCGCGTCAGCGTCCTTGTCCGCCAGGGCCGCCGCCTTCGACTCGAGGCCGTCAGCGGGCAGGAATCGGTGGAACGACGGGCCACGGCCGTGCAGGCGATCGAGGCCCTCGGAAGGGTCGTCTCCCGCGCCCGCGATCCGCTCTGGCACCCCGATCCGGGGCGTGAACTCCCCCCACAGATCGAAGAGGAACTCGAGCACTTCATCGACGAATCACATGCCACCGCCCTGGCGGTGATCCCGCTCGAACGGCCCCGGCCGACGCCTGTCGTCAAGCAGGGGGGCGTGGATGCCGTGGCGGTCGCCCGCGCCGAGTCAAACGCCGATGCCGATGCCGAACCGGTCGGTGTGCTCGTGGCCGAATGGTTCTCCTCCTCGTCGTTCGACGGCGGCAAGCGGGCCCGCGTCGACCTCGTCTCAGACCACGGAAGGGTGGCGCTGGCCAACGCCCTAGATCACACGAGCCTGCCGCTGTTCGGCCTCCTCGATCTCCTCGGCAAGTCGCGCGTGCTGACCACCGCCCGCAATCTCCCCAGGACGCTGACCGCAGCCGTGGCGGCGCTGACGGCCCTGGCCGCCCTCATCCTTATCCCCGCCGAATTGCGGCTCGAGGGGAAGGGGACGCTCGAGCCGGTCCATCGCCGCGACGTCTTCGCCGGGATCGACGGCGTGGTCGAATCGATCGCCGACGGCGTCGTCCACGGGAAGAACGTGTCCGAGGGGCAACTTCTGGCGACGCTCCGCAACACCGATCTCGAGGTGGCCCTCACCGACGTCCTCGGCCGCAAGGCGTCGAGCGAGGAGCAACTCGTCTCCACGCAGCGGGCCCTCCTCGAGGACAACAAGATCTCCGCCGACGAGCGGACGCGGATGTCGGGCCGGGTGGCCCAACTGCGGCGTGAGATCGAGAGCCTCGAAGAGCAGCGGAAGCTCTTTCTTACGAAGAAGAAATACCTCGATGTCCGCAGCCCGATCGACGGCGTCATCGTCACCTGGCAGGTCCGCGACCGGCTCCTCCTCCGTCCGGTTGAGAAGGGGCAGGTGCTGCTCGCTGTTGCCGACAAGAATGGCCCGTGGGAACTCGAGGTCCACATGCCCGACGACCGCCTCGGCCATGTGAATCGGGCGGCAGCTCTGGCCCTCGAGGATGGCCGGGAACTCAAAGTCGACTACGTTCTCGCTACCGACCCTGGCACGCGGCACTCCGGCTCCGTGAAGGAGATCCACGAACAGGCGGAGGTTCGCGGCGAGGCCGGTAACACAGTCATGGTGCGGATTACGATCGACCCCTCGAATCACGAGCGAGAGGAACTCGGCGCGGGAGCGACCGTGACGGCTCGGATCAACTGCGGCAAACGCTCGCTGGGGTTTGTGTGGTTCCACGACGTGCTCGCCTTCATCCAGTCTCAGATCCTCTTCCGGCTGTGGTGACGTTTCCGCTCATCATCGCTTTCCACGCCTCTGCCCGGGGCGGGTGAATCCTGGAGGTCATCGTGCGTCTTTCCCTCGTCATCGCCCTGCTTGCCATCACCCTGTTCGCCGTCGCCGGAGCCCCACTCGCGCTCACCGCGGCGCCCTCGACAGCCCCCGCCCCATCCGCTTCCCCGCGGAGTGCCGCCGAGCCGGTCCTCGAGCATTGCCTCGTGTCGGTCCTCAAGGAGGCGAAGGTGCCGGCCAGGGAAGGGGGAGTGCTCATCGATCTCCTCGTCCGCGAGGGGGATTCGATCAAGGCCGGCGACGTGATCGCGAAGATCGACGCCAGCCAGCCCCAGTTCGAACGTCGCAAGGCCAAGGCGGAGCACGATCAAGCGGTGGCGAAGGCCAGCAGCGATGTCGATGTCCGCTTCGCGGTGGCCTCGGAACTCGTAGCGGCAGCGGAGTATGAAAAGGCCCAGCTCTCCAACGATCGGCTCCAGGGGAGCGTCACCCGGGTTGAGCTCGACCGGCTCGAGCTCAACGAACGAAAGGCTGAATTACAGATAGAGCAGGCCGAGCTCGAGCGGAAGATGACGGCGCTCGCTGCCGATTCGAAGCAGGTCGAGGTCGATGCGGCCGAGAACGCGATCGAGCGCCGCACGATCACCGCGCCGCTCGAAGGCACCATCGTCCAGGTGTTCCCGCATCAGGGTGAATGGATGCAGCCGGGCGATCCCCTCGCCCGCGTCGTGCAGACCGACAGGCTCCGCGTCGAGGGCTACGTCGACTCCTCTCGCTGGAATCCGGAGACGGTGCGGGATCGGCCGGTGACGGTCGATGTCGTGTTCGCCGACAACCGAACGGAGTCCTTCCCGGGGCGGATCGTGTTCACCAGCCCGCTCGTTGATTCCGGCGGCGATTACCGTGTTTGGGCGGAGGTGGAGAACCGGCGGATCGGTGACTCGACGCAGTGGCTTCTCCGGGCCGGCCAGTCGGCCACGATGACGATCCATTCCAGCCAGGCCCCCCTTGCGCCGGTGACTCGATAGCCTTTCGCGGAAAGCTCCCCCCACCCCCATGTCCACCGCCGCGGACGCCTTCCGATCGAGTACCACACGCCCCGTCGGCCTGCGCCGGCGCGGTGACCTCGTGGCCACAAGGCAGTCCTACCAGGGGCAGATCTGGTGGGTCGTGAAAGACCCGATCTCGCTGGGCTATTTCCGCTTCCGCCCCGAGGAATATGCCCTCCTCGACATGCTCGACGGCCAGGCGAGCTTGGAGCGGCTCAAGGAGCAGTTCGAGGCCCGCTTCCCCCCCCGGCGCATCACCGTGGAGGAATTGGCCCGCTTTGTGGCCACGCTCCACCGCAGCGGGCTCGTCATCGGCGACCGCCCGGGGCAGGGTCCGCAACTCTTCGAGCGCCGCCGTCAGCGAATCTGGCGGCAATGGATGGCGTGGCTGGCCAACATCATGTCGATGCGTTTCCGGGGAATCGATCCCGACCGGATCCTCGACCGGATCGACCCCGCGTTCGGCTGGCTCTTTTCGGTTCCGGCGTTGGCGGGAGTCTCCGTGCTGGTGTCGAGCGCGTTGCTGCTGGTGCTCGTGAACTTCGACGTGTTTCGGTCCAAGCTCCCCGAATTTCAGCAGTTTTTTGCCTCCGGCAACTGGATCTGGCTGGCCGTGGCCCTCGGATTCACGAAGGTCCTCCACGAGTTCGGCCATGGCCTGTCGTGCAAGCACTTCGGGGGAGAATGCCACGAGATGGGGGTGATGCTCCTCGTCTTCACTCCGTGTCTCTACTGCGACGTCTCCGATAGTTGGATGCTGCCGAGCAAGTGGCAGCGGGCTGCGATCGGCGCAGCAGGGATGTATGTCGAGTTGATCCTCGCCTCGATCGCCACCTTTCTGTGGTGGAACTCCCATCCCGGGGTCTTCAACCAGCTCTGCCTCGACGTGATGTTCGTGTCGAGCGTCTCGACGCTGATGTTCAACGCCAACCCGCTGATGCGCTACGACGGCTACTACATCCTCTCCGACCTCCTCGAGATCCCCAATCTCCGCCAGAAGGCGACGACGATCCTCGGCCGGCTCGCCTCGCATTGGTGCCTGGGCATCGAGCAACCGGAGGATGCGTTCCTCCCCACCCGCAACCGGGGCCTGTTCGCTCTCTTTGCCGTCGCCTCGAGCCTCTACGGCTGGATGGTGACAGCGTCGATCTTCTTGTTCGTGTGGAGCGTCTTCAAACCCTACCGTCTCGAGGTGCTGGGGCAGATGCTCGCCATGGGAGCCCTGTGGGGGCTCGTCGTCCGGCCGATTCAGAACATCGTCAAGTTTCTCAACGTTCCCGGGAGGCGCGAGGAAGTGAAGGTCCGTAACCTTGTCACCACGGGAGTCGTCGCCACTGCCCTCGCGGCGGCCGTGGCGCTCATTCCGCTCCCGCAGCGGGTGTGGTGTGCCGCTGAACTGCGTCCCCGGGCGGAGGAGACGGTGTACGTCTCCGTCGCCGGAGTCCTCGAGAGCATCGCTGTCAAGCCGGGAATGGTGATCGACGCCGGCACCGAGATCGCCCGGCTGTCGAGCATCGACCTCGACCTGGCGATTGCCGACCTCGACGGGAAGGCCACCCAGGCGAAGGCGCGACTGGCGAGTCTCGAACGGGAACGCTTCACCGACCCCGCCGCCAGCCTCGAGATCGGCACCGTCGAGGAATCACTCAAGAGCGTCGAGGAGCAACTCGGCCGCAAGCGGAAGGACCGGGCGGATCTCGTGCTCACCGCCCCGCGTGGCGGCGTCGTACTCCCGTCTCCGGCCGTCAAACAGCCCCCGGACGGAACCGGCCGGCTCCCCGGATGGAGTGGCCATGTCCTCGGGGAGCGGAACATCGGTGCCACCCTCACCGAGGGCACGGTGCTCTGCCTCGTCGGCGACCCGAAAGCCTTCGAGGCGGTGATGGTCGTGGATCAGTCGGAGATGGAGTTCGTGTCGCGCGGGCAACCGGTCGACCTGAAGCTCGACGCGATGCCATGGCACACGTTCCGGGGCACCGTCGATGAAATCGCCGAGACGAATCTCGAATCAGGATCGGAGCGACTGAGCGTCAAGGCCGGCGGCCAGGTCCCCACGCGAACCGACGAGTCGGGTCGGGAGTTGCCGATCTCCACCAGCTACGAGGCCCTGATGGCGGTCAACGACGCCGACGGCTCCTTCACTGCCGGGATGCGTGGCTCGGCAAGGATCCGCGTGGGTCAGCGCACCGTCGGCAGCTGGTTGCTGCGTCTCCTCTGGCAGACGTTCAACTTCCGGATGTGATTTCCTGCCCCTGCGGGGCCCCCCTCCAGTCTCCCGCCACCCATGCCGCAGCTCGAGCGGATCACCCTCCATCCGGTCAAGAGCCTCGATGGCCTCGACGTCGATAGGGCCTGCGTGCTTCCCTGCGGAGCCTTGGTCCACGACCGACGCTGGCGTCTGGTCGACCTCGACGGGGGTGTGGTCAACGCCAAACGAACGCCGCTGATCCATCGGATCCGCGCCGAGTTCGAACTCTCTGCCACCCCGACAGTGAGGCTCTCGGCGGGGGCGACGGCACACAGAAGCAGGGCCCCGGCGCCTCCAGATCCGGACATTTTCCCCCTCCTCCCGGGGCCGACCGGCCCCAGCCGATGGTTGTCGGCGGCGCTCGGCGTGGAGGTCCTCCTCCAGGAACGCCCCAACGGGGGATTCCCGGATGATCGCGACGCCCCGGGCCTGACGCTCGTGTCGAGTGCGTCCCTGGCCGAGGTGGCCCGCTGGTTCTCGCTGCCGATCGTCGAAGTCCGTCGCCGGTTCCGCGTCAATCTCGAGGTCGGCGACTGCGAGCCCTTCTGGGAAGACGCGCTCGCCAGCCCGGCGACCCCACCCAGGCCGACTCCCTTCGAGACCACCGGGCCGGCTCCGTCCGACGAACTCCGCCAGGAGATAGCCCCTCTGCCGCCGATGCCGTTTCGGGTCGGCGGGGCCGGCTTCACCGCCGTCAACGTCTGTCGACGCTGTCCGGTGCCGACCCGTGACTCCATCAACGGCACGATCACGGAGCACTTCCGTGAGGTGTTCGAGGCATGGCGGCGGCGGCGAATCCCTCGCGATGTCGATACGGCCGGCTGGGGGAGCTATTACCGCTTGGCGATCAACACTGTCGGCGACGGGCGGGGCGGAAACGTGCAGGTGGGCGACCGGATCGAACCGGTCGCCCACCCTGGAGTTTCGTGAGGTCCTCTGGCCGCCGATCACCTGGGCGGCAGCGGGACGAACAGGCCCGGGTCGTAGAACGGCGGCGGTGGGATGAGGATGTTGCCGTCGCCATCGATGACATCCGCGGGCATATCCTGGACGGAGGTGCTGTAGTTGAGCCCCTGGAGGTTGGCCTCGTCGGCAGCCCGGATGTTGAGGATGCCCTGACCGGGGATGACGATGCCATTGGTGGCGTCGAACGTCCAGCCCACCGAGTCGAGGAGAATGTTGCCGTTGGTCGTGGCGACAGTACCCGACACGATCGTCGCAGCGCCGCTGACCCGGTTGCCCACCACGCTGGCGTTCACCACAGCTCCCGGCGCGTCAGCCACGGACATGATGATTCCATTGCCCCCCGTGGTGACGATCCGGTTGCCGTTGATCGTGACATTCATGACGCCGTTCTCGGTCGCCTGGGCCCGGACACCGACCGGCACCAGCGAGAACGTCGAATCGACCACCTGAACGGTCGCCTCGTTGCCGAACACCCCCGGCGCGGTCCCGGCGGTCGCATCGACACCGGCCGTTCCGATTCGTTCGAAGGTCGTGTCGGCGATGTAGGCCTGACCGTTGGTCACCTGGATGCCAGCCGCGGTGGTGCCGTCGATCTTCGAGTTGGTGACGCGGACACGGCCTTCGTTGTAGATGTCCTTGACGACCACGGCCGACCCGCCGGTGTTGACAAACGTCGACTGATCAATATTCACCTTCGGATCGCCCGCCCCGGCACTCGCAGCGTCGACGACGAAGCCGTCGGCGGTCAGCCCCGTGAGGGCCATGTTCGAGAAGTTGAGCGTCGAGTTCGATCCGTTGACATCGTTGATCACGACGCCGGTCTGCTGCGGGCCACTCCCGACGATCCGCACGTCGTTGACGATCACGAAGCTCGCCGGGTTTGTGATGTCGGTATCGGTGATGCCGACCCTCGATCCGGTGATCTGGAGGTGATCAACAACGGAGCCATTGCGGAGCGTGATCGCGGGCGCTGCACCGGAGGCGATGACGGGATAGTCGGTGCTCTTCACACCGCTCCACACCGGCACCAGCCCCATGTTTGCCGTCGGCAGCTGCATGGCGGATCCCTGTCCGACGAGGAACTGATGATCAGCCGAGAAGCGGAATCCGCCCGCATAGGGCTGATTCGCACTGATCCCCTGACGAACGAGGATGATGTCGTATTCTTTCGTCGCGAGGAGTTGGGCGTCGGCGAGCGTGGCGACCGGAGACTCGGCCGTGCCGAGACCCGAGGCTGCCATCGCTGAGAACGCCTGGGGCGCCGCGGCCGTCCCGGGCGCCGCGGCACTGTCGACCTGGATGACGTTCCACGGAGTGTTGGTGTAGGGATTCAAGGCCTGCACCGGCGCCTGATGGGCACGAACGATGTGCTCATTGCGCATCATCGGTTGCTCGAGTTGGTCGGAGACGGTCCGCCGCCGCGAGCCACCCATCCGGTAGGTCAGCCGGGCAAAACCGGTCCAGTCGAAGAAGCTATCGTTGTTGGCTTGAAGGGAGAAGTCCCAGTTGTTGAGGAACGTCATGTCGAGGCGGGTGTACACACCGCCGAAGTACGGGACGACGTCGGCACCGCTGGGGAGGTTGTAGCGGGCATTGCCAAAGCTATACCCGCCGACGCTCACCATGCCGGCCCAGTCAGACAAGCCGGGAACGTAGGCACCGACTTCGAGATCGGCCCCGGCGAGGCCAGCATTGACTCCGAGCACGCCGAGGAGCGAATTACCAACGTACGGCCCCATCGTCGACGCCGTGGTGCCGACGGGGATGTAGCCGTTGCTCCGCAGATTGCCGTAGTCGGTGAGCCACTCGGCCGACACGCCCACCTGGTTGTACGTCGAGCCACCGGCAAACACGTAGCTGCCGCTGGCGTCGTTGATCCAGGTGTCGCTGTACTGGTTTTGATCGCCGTCGTAGTCCCAGTAGACGCCGATGCCGCCGATGGTGCCGCCCATGAACTGCTTGCGGACGATACCGACGTTGGAGAAGAACCCGCCGTAGTTGGAGAGGTGACTGCGGAGATCGGCAGACCAAAACCCGCCCAGATCGTCCTCGGCGTAGGGAATGAACCCGCCGAGCGTCATGTAGCTGCCTTGATAGCCGAGACCGCGATCGGCGGCGTTGAGGCCGTAGTACATCCACCCCGGACCGTTGTTGTTGAGGTTCGCAAACCCGGCTGCCGCCCGGTTTACGACGCCTCCGGCCGGTGCCATGCCCATCTGCCCGGTCTGGGCGAGGGCCGTGCCGGAATGCCCCGCCGCCGCGGCTGCGACGAGCATGCAGGCGGTCATCTCGCGGACGCGGCGCCGCCAGACGGCCAAGCGGCCACGACTGGCCTTGGGGCGGAAGCGACCGCTACCGGCGGGACGATGCGCTGTGTTCTTCATTGGATTCGGATTCCGGTCGGTGGCCGGTTCGCACGGTGGATTTCCAGCGTGCGCCTCATAACCGGCATGATCGTCAGCAGTGATCGACCCGCTCCGCCCCTTACCATGAGCATTTCCGGAACAACCTCCGGGCGCGGAGCGGTCGAGGCGATCGGCCCAGATTGCCTTCCCTTCCTCGGCTCGCACCGGCCGGGCTCTCTGACGGGCCGAAGCCCCCTCGAAGCGCCCAGATTCACCGTTGAAAGCGAGTCTGGCGCGCCGGCCTGACGGCGAGAATCTTCAGATAAGGGGCCGGCATGCGGATGCCGTCCAAGGGCCCTCAGCCATCGAGGTCGTCAAGACGGAAGCGGCTCACCGATTCGTTGAGGCCGTCGACAGCCCTTGCCATGTGGCTGGACGCTTCCTGAAACTCACCGAGCGCCTCGGCCGCCGCCCGCGACCCGTCGGTGAGCGTGACCAGCGCCTCGGCAATCTGCTGGGCGCCGGTGGCCTGGGCCCGCATTCCCTCGTTCACCTGGTCGAAGCGCGTCGACAACCCCTGCACCTTGCCGATCACGTCGGCGAACTGTCCGCTGATCCCGGTAACGCGTTCCACCCCTGCCTTGACCTCGGTGGCGAACGTCTCCATTTGCGAGACACCGGCGCTGACCGCCTGCTGCATCTGTTCGACGAGCCGCTCGATGTCGAGCGTCGCCACGGCCGTCTGGTCGGCGAGCCGGCGGATCTCCCTGGCAACGACGATGAACCCCTGCCCGTACTCGCCAGCTTTTTCGGCCTCGATCGAAGCATTGATGGAGAGGAGATTGGTCTGGTCGGCGACCTTGGTGATCGTCGTGATGACCATGTTGATGTCCTCCGCACGCTCCCGGATGAGGGCCAGACGCTCACTGAATTGGTTCGTCGACTCCTCGAGGTGGTGCATCGTCTCCCCCACCTCTCCCAGATTCTCGCGCCCCGCATCGGCGACCGCCGCCGTGTCGTTGGCGACCGCGGCCACGTCGTTCATCGTGGCGAGGAGTTCGCGCCCAGTGACCGAAATCTCGCGGCTGGCAGCCGCCGCCTCGGTGGTACTGGCGCCGAGTGAATTGATCGCCTCCTCTTGGTGCGATCCCGCGGTGGCGAGATCGCGGGACGTGGCCCCGAGTTCACGGCTGGCATCCTTCACCTGCTCGACGATGCTCCGCAGGCTCTGCGTCATGTGACTGACATCCCGAAGCAGTTGCCCAGTCTCGTCGCCGCCCCGCTGATCGAATCCTCCGGTGAGGTCGCCGGCAGCCACCCTCCGCGCCACGGCGGCGGCCGCGGCAACGCGACGCCTGACTCGGTTGGCGAGCCACGTGATCAGGGCCGTGAGAAGGGCCAGCGCCGCGCCGGCCGCAAGGAGAATGTCGAACATCGGCCGCTGAACACGGCCGGTGATCCCGCTCCAGGCGAGTTTCACGACAACCGTCCAACCCGTGCTCGGCGCCTCGGCGCCCGCGAACAGGCAGTCGGCACCGGTCTCGACATCGGGGCCGCGGATGACCGAAGACTGGGCTCCGTCGAGAAGGTCGACAATCCGCATCCAGGCCGTCTCGGCCAGCGCCTGACCGCTCTCTTCCGCCTTGGCCTCCGTGCTGGCGATCATCCGGCCTTCGGGGCCCACCACCGAGATCGCTGCGGACCATCCGGCCCGGGCGAGTCGGTCACGGATTTTGTCGAGTCGTCGATCGAGATCCTCGAGCGATGAGCTCACTCCGGCAGATCCCTGGAATCGACCGGCAACGACGATCGGCCAGGTGTGGTCGATGACTTTGACGCCGCCGTCTTCGTGGGGCTCCGTGACGATTCCGACATCGGTGCGGACATTCTCCTCGGCCTCGATCCTGCTGCGGCCGTGCCCACGGGCATCGAGCGACGAGCGCGATGATGCCGCCCCCCCTGGGGTAGCATTGATCGTGCCCGGATTGAGGGGATCGCGGTTCCAGCCGAGCACCCGCGCCGCGGTCGCCGTGCTGCCCTGTTCCGGCTCGAGGACGTACCAGGTCGCCACGAATCTTGGCTGTCCGTCGAGAACGGCCCGGGAGAGATTGCCCAGTGACACCTCATCGTTGGCCAGCCCCTGGGCAGCGGCCAGCGCCATGCCCCGGGCCGCCGTCAGTGCCTCGAGGGTGCCGCGATCCAGTTCGGCGGCGATCGCCGCAGCCTGCCCACGGATCGCTTCCTCGGCCGATTCACCGAGCACCTCCACACCACGACGGTAGCCGCCCCACACGAGGAGCGTCAGAAGAAGGAGCGTGAACGCCCCCAGAACGAGGATCCGGGGACGGATGCCGATGGCAGGGAGGCGCATGGCTGAACAAAGGTGCCGGGCCGAACGGGAGGACCAGCCCCGGAGCAACGCCTCCGAGACTGCACAACCTTAGGTTACTTCCACGGCCAGCGGCTGGCTTGGATCGGGCGAAAAACCGTCCCAACCCGTATAACTGCCGCGAGGAACCCCTCTTGGGAAGCCCTACCGACATCCTCCCGCGATTCCATCATGTGGCACCTCCAAAACCACGACGCCCTCCTCTTCGACTGCGACGGGACGCTCGCCGACACGATGCCGGCCCACTTCCTCGCCTGGCTCCATCTCTCCGATCTGCACGGATTGTCCTTCGACGAGAACCGCTTTTACGCCATGGGAGGCCGCCCAACGCCTGACATCGTGGCCACGCTGGCCCGCGAGGCCGGCGTCGACCTCGATCTCGATGCGGCCGTGCGGACAAAGGAGGCGTCGTTTCTGACCAGGCTGGAGCATGTCGCGGCGATCGACCCGGTCGTCGACGTTGTGCGTCGCACGCGAGGGCGAATCCCGATCGCGGTGGTCACCGGGGGGCATCGGGCCGTGTGCGAAAGGATCCTTGCCCATATCGGGCTCTCGGGTGCGTTCGACCTGATCGTCGCCAGTGAAGACACGGCCCGCCACAAACCGGATCCAGACCCATTCCTCGAAGCGGCGCGGCGTCTCGGTGTCCGCCCCGAGCGCTGCGTTGTCTGGGAGGACAGTGACCTCGGTATCGCCGCCGCCACGAGCGCCGGGATGGACTGGATCGACGTTCGCTCGTTCCACGCCCCGAAGCGGATCACGCCATGACGAGCCGGCGACCACACCCGGCGGTGACGATCGATGACATCCGCGCAGCCCACGAACGGATCGCGGCTGGCATCGCCCGCACCCCATGTCCGCCGAGCATCCCGCTCTCTGACCTGACCGGCTTCCGCATCTGGTGCAAGCTCGACCTCATGCAGCGGACAGGTTCGTTCAAGGAGCGAGGCGCCCGCAACGCCCTGGAACTCCTCGACGCCGACGCCCGGTCCCGCGGGGTGATCGCCGCGTCCGCCGGCAATCATGCACTCGGTCTGGCTTGGCACGGGCGGCTGCTCGAGATTCCCGTGACGGTCGTGATGCCGCGCTTCGCCCCGCTGGTGAAGGTGGCCACCTGCCGCCGTCTCGGTGCCAAGGTGATTCTCGAAGGAGAGTCGTTCGAGGACGCTCGGGCGAAGGCGGTCGAGATCGCTGCCAGCGACGGGCTGGAGAGAATCCATGGGTTTGATGATCCGCGGGTGATCGCCGGTCAGGGAACGATGGCCTTGGAGGTGCTCGCGGACGTGCCCGATGCCGACGCGATCATCGTGCCCACCGGCGGGGCCGGGCTCCTTGCCGGGGTGGCGATCGCAGCCAAAGCACTGCGACCGTCGATCTCGATCATCGCGGTGGAGCCAGCCTCCGCCGGAAGCCTCTCGGCGTCACTTGCGGCCGGGCGCCCAGTTCAGGTGCCGCTCCGGCCGACCCTCGCCGATGGACTGGCGGTGGGGAAGGTGGGAGATGTGTCGTTCCCATTGGCAGCCCCGTTGGTGGACCGGGTCGTGACGGTCGACGAACAGGCCCTGGCGCTGGCCGTTCTGCGGCTCTCCGAACTGGAGAAGACGGTCGTCGAGGGAGCGGCGGCAGCGGCTCTGGCAGCAACGTTCGGTGACGAATTGACCGACCTCCGCGGCAAGCGGGTCGTGCTCCTCCTCTGTGGCGGCAACATCGACATGTCGACGCTCGGGCGGGTCATCGATCACGGCCTGGCGGTCGATGGGCGCTTGTGGCGGTTCCGGACCCGCATTGTCGACCGTCCTGGTGGCATCGCCAGGCTCACCGCGACGATCGCCGCCGCCGGTGCGAGCGTTCTCGAGATCGTTCACGACCGCACCTTTTCCGGGGCGGACGTGTTCTCGGTGACCGTCGAGGTGACGGTGCAGACGGCCGATCAGGCCCAGGTTGATGCGCTCCGGAAACGTCTTTTGGACGACGGCTTCGTCGTCTCGTCCGCCACTGGATGCTGAGCGATCCCCCGCGGCCTACCACGAGTGGCTGGTCTCTCTGGTCGTCCTGGGCAAGCTGGGGGAGCGATGACGACCATGCGGGCGTTTCCGCCCCATGGGCCGGGGCTGGCTCCGTGCCCCCGTCTCCGCCGATGAGACGATCATCGGGAGGCGGCGCGCGCCCCCCGTCCCAGGAGACCGGGAGATGGTGACGCATTCTGGTCAGGGCTTGAGACGCAAGGCGGCAAGCGCGGCGGTCGAGGTCGAGCAGGAACGGGCCCGGCTGCGCGAGGAACTGCTCCAGCGGATCCTCGCCAGGGAGATCCGCAGGCAGGCGATGCGGCGCGCTCCACGCTGAGCCAACGTCATCGGGGCGGCCCCGGGTCGCGCCGACATGGACGCCGGGGAAGGAATCCGATGCGGAGTCTCGCTCGGGCACTGGCGTGGGTGGTCGTGACGTCATGGCTGGTGGCGACGGCCCCGTCGGCATCGGCACAATTCGCACCGTGGAATTGGGGCTGGTCACCGCCGAAGCCCTCCAAGGAATCGTTCTCACCGGATGTCTTTGCCGATTACCTCGGCAGCGGGCAGCCTCCCCACCCGGCCGTGGTACGCATCATCGCCCCGGAGAACGGGGGCACCTCGATGGGCTCGGGGGTGCTTGTCGATATCAACCCCTCGCAGGGCCTTGTCCTCACCAATTGGCATGTCATCCGAGGGGCGACGTCGGCGGTCCTCGTCCAGTTTCCGGACGGATTCCAGACAGCTGGAACGGTGATCCGCCACGACGAGCCTTGGGATCTCGCGGCAGTCGCTATCTGGCGACCGCGGACTGTGCCGATCCCGATCGCGCCGGCCCCACCGGCGATCGGTGAGCCGCTCTCGATCGCCGGATATGGCAAGGGTCCGTTCCGATCGGAGGCCGGGCCCTGCACTCAATACCTGGCTCCGGGGAGCGGGTATCCGTTGGAGTTCGTTGAACTCCAGGCCACCGCCCGTCGGGGTGATTCCGGTGGCCCGATTCTCAATGCCCGTGGTGAGCTGGCAGGAATCCTCTTCGGCCAGGCTCAGGGGCACACGATCGGGGCCTGCTCGACCCGCGTCCAAACGTTCCTCGCCAGCGTTGGCTCGAAGGGGCTGACCCCCGAGATGGCCGCATCCCTGCGGGCTTCACTTCCGGCAGACTCAGGCACCGTCGGGGTAGGGGGGGCCGCAGTCCCCGCCGCGGCGTTGCTCGGAATGCCGTCAAACGCGGTGCCCCCCACCGTGCCGTTGTCACTCCCGCCGGAGCCAGCGTCCGCGCCGATGCCCCCTGCCATTGCGGCGGCGATCGGCATGGCCCCCCAGGAGGCGTCGGCGCCCCCGGCACCGCTGTCTCCATCATCGAGTGGCGCCGTCCCTGCCATCCGTCCGTCTGGCAATCGATCCGATTTCTCCCTCGCGCCGGTTCCTCCTGTCACGTCTACGGCCCCGGTTTCGCAGACGATTCCGCCACCTCCTCCAGCCTGGGGCGAGCTTCCCGAGGGGAGGCCGGTGGGCAGGACCCTCGATGAACTCCTCGACGTCCGCGCCAACGGCCGGGCGATTCTCGTGGCCGCTGGGGGCGCCGCGCTCACCCTCTTCGGCCTGAAAACGGTGCTCGGGGGAAGGCGTGGCGGCCGAGGCGCGCGGCGACCGACGCGCGACGATTGGAACGGGGATGATTGAATTGCCGAAACCGCGCGGCGGTCCGATACTGGCGGAGTGATGCACAGCGACCTTCCCATCCCCGGCCCCAAAGACCTGTCCGGCACGCGTCTGGGGGGCTACCGGCTGCTGCGTCGCCTCGGCAGTGGAGCGATGGCCGACGTCTATCTCGCCCAGCAGGCTTCGCTGTCGCGAGCGGTCGCCGTGAAGGTCCTCCGGCCCGAGACGGCCGCCAGGCCGAACGCCGTCCTCCGATTCTCGCAGGAGGCCCGCGCTGCGGCCGGGCTCGTGCACGGCAACATCGTGCAGATCCACGAGGTGGACTGCATCGACGGGCATCATTTTCTCGCCGAGGAATACGTCGCCGGCCCGACCCTCCGAACATGGTTGCAGGAGCGCGGCCCGCTCGACGCCCGACAGGCCCTCGCCGTGCTGGCCCAAGTCGGTTCGGCCCTCGAGCGGGCGGCGGGGCAGGGGGTGGTCCACCGTGACATTAAGCCGGAAAACCTCCTCGTCACCCCAGCCGGGGAAGTAAAGGTGGCCGACTTCGGCCTGGCGAGGGTGTTGTCGGCCATCGCGGAGGGGCCGGAGCTCACTCAGGACGGCACGGCGCTCGGCACTCCCCTTTACATGAGCCCGGAGCAGGCCGAGGGTCGTGCGGTCGACACGCGCAGTGATCTCTATTCGCTCGGAGCCACGCTCTACCATCTTCTCGCCGGACGGCCACCGTTTGGCGGCTCGACCAGCGTGGCCGTGGCCTTGGCGCACGTCAAAGAGATGCCTGGCGCGCTCGAACTCCACCGTGAGGACCTGCCCCCATCCCTGACGACGATCGTCCTCCGGCTCCTCGCCAAGTCACCGGACGACCGTTACCAGTCGCCTGGCGACCTCCTCCACGCTGTTGAATCGGCTGAGGAGACCGCGTTTCCTGGATTCCGTCGACAAAAATCCCCCCTGGCCTGGTCGGAGGGGATTTCCCCGCCGGATGGCCGATTCCGCACCGGCGTGGAGGATTTTCGCGAGCGTTCCAGCCACGACGGCACGCGGACGATCGACCGGCGGGCCTCTCTGGCGACGAACGACGTGCGCAATGCCACACTCCGGCTCCAGTCGGCGATGGAACGCGAGCGGTACGAGGCCGAGGCCACCCGTCGATCGTGGATGAGCGTCGCCGCGTTGGCTTTCGTGGCGCTCGGGGTGGGATTCATCCTCGGCCGAACCCCCCCCCGACGCAGTCGTTTGTTTCGGCTGCCCTCTCGCTGACCCGGCATGGAGCTGGGGCGTTGTCGTCCCTGGAGCACACCCTCTTTTTTTCGGGGTGTCTTCAGCGGCGGGGCACCTTGGCACGGCCTGCCCGCCATGGAACCAGACCGGGGTGGGAAAGTGCCGCCCACATCGGTCCTGCGGCCCATCGCCGGCTCGATCAAGCTCCGGCCCCGGGCCCGTCGATGAACACGGCGGAGGTTTTCCCCGCAGGAAAAGGCCCTCTCTTCAGAGTCGGCGGCTTGACACCCGCGGCTCTGCTGCTAAAAGTTCAAAAGTTCTTTGCCCCCATCGTCTAGTGGCCCAGGACGTCGGGTTCTCAGCTCGAAAACCGGGGTTCGACTCCCCGTGGGGGTATTCGGTTTTGGCTCAGGTCGGCCGTACAGTCCGCGAAAGCGGACTGTACGGCCGATTTCTTTTTCGGGCCGCCGATTTCGCCCCTTCAGCGGCCCTGAGGTCCGGTTTTTCCCGACTTAGTGGCTGCACCATCGGCGTCTCGTTCTTCCCTGGCTTTTCGATGAAGGGCGATCGGTTTTGGGTGTCTACAGCCATCCGAAGGCGTCGAAGTCTTCAAGGAAGCAACCAGTTCCGCGGCGCTGCCCCAGTCGGGCGGGCCACTCTGGTCATTCGCGCTGTATTCCCGCATTGTCCCTTTGCGTGTCCGTCCCCCACGAACGTGCAGTTTCCCCATGTCACGAAGCTCTACCTGGCTCCCGACCCTTCCCTTCGGCGACTCTGTGGCCCGCATCAGCAAGGACACCTCCGGCTGCCAGAGGGCGCTGAGTGAGGCGATCCCGTCCTTGCGGTCGTGCGATCCGATCGGCAACCCCGACCACTTCCGGCAACGAGCGATCGCGGTCCGCGTCAAGGAGCTGTGCCTCGTCGCTTCGGCAACGTCGGCCATGACTGCGAAGGCGGAACGGAACGACCAGACCCTCCTCCTCGTTCCCTTTCACGGAAGCACGACGCTTCGATTAGGAAGCTTGAGCCTCACGAGTGCTGCCGGCCAATCGGCGATCTTCGTCCGTGGTCGTCACCGATCCGGAGACACGGTCACCCGGGGACCGCGTTCGTCGCTGTGCATTGCCCTCGATGTCACCCGCCTGGCCAGCACCGTCCGCGACATGCTTGGCCTCTCCCCCGACGCCGAACTCCCGTTCGAACTCGATCGCGACCGGACCGTCCCCCTCATCCACGGCGGAATCTCGTTCGACACCACGATCCGTCGTCTTTGCAACACCGTCGACGCCCACGTCCGCCAACCGGCGGTGCTCATGATGATGGGCATCGACGACTCTTTCTATCGCACGATTGCCATGGCTCTGGCCCCAGAACAACTCTTGCCGTCAGTGCTCCTGGCGGTTGAGTCGGATGATGACGCCAACCGGATCCGTCAGGTCTGCGAGCACATCAAGGCCCACATCACCGAGCCGCTCACCCTGACCCACCTGGAGCAAGTGTTCGGGAGGGGGGCACGGAGCCTCCAACTGGCATTCCTGAAGCGTCTCGGGGTCTCCCCGACCCGCTGGATCCGTGATCATCGGCTCGATCTTGCCCACCAAAGGCTGGAGACTGCCAAGCCCGAGGATTCGGTGGCCGCGATCGCGATCGGCTGCGGCTTCTCCCGCCTCTCCACCTTCTCACGCGAATACGCCACGCGCTTCGGCGAACAACCTTCCAAAGCCCTCGAACGCCGCCGCGCCTGACCACCAGCTTATTCGTGCTGCTGACGCCGGCCGCCCCCTGATCGTGCCACTGCGAAGGCCGGCACGACCGCGACGGACCAACGATTACCGATCGCGATGGCCCCTTTGCCGGCGGAATGACGCCGAGCGATTCGCCTGATGCACGCTGCGTGAGGCACTCTGCCCGACGCAGACCGCCGTGAAATGCCTTTTTTTCCAGTAGCCAACGCGCCGCGATCTGCGCGACGTAGATCGCCCGCAGCAGAACGCGCGACGCGGGATTGCGCTTTCTGCACTTCGCAATGCGCTTGGTCAATTGCGCAAAGTGTCTGATGGAGAGCCGCGCTTCCTCGCATCGGGAAACGGGCGATCGGTCGCCAACAAGCGGTTTTCCCGATGAAAACGATTTATTTTCCGGTTGTCGGAAAACCAATCGTGAGAAGCCAGCGAGTGGTGCTTGCGTTCGAAAGCTTTTCGGGCATGACTCTTTCAAAGAGTGATTGAGTTTCTGTTTCGGAATTTTTCAAAGACCCATTCCGTTGATTCGTGGTTCGCGTCGCCCTGGGTCGAAACGGGTACGCACCGTGAAATCGCCGCACTCGGGTGGTGTTGGAATCGAAGCGGTTTTTACGGTTTTCGTCATCGCATTGGCACGAAGCCTCCAAGAGAAGTCGACTCATGAAGAGTTCAATTCGCTTTCGGATTGCCGGCTTGATTGCTGCTGGTCTTTCCCTTTTCGCCCAATCGCCAGGTTTTTCGGCGGAAGTCGGCTGGTCCTCGCCCGCCGCCACCGATTCCCCGGCAGCGACGCTGTGGCTCAATGACTCCACGGGAGCGACGACGTACAGCCAGGGATTGCTGCAGCTCAATGGCTCCCGGGACGGGTTGGCCATCGGCGGCATTGCAGACGCCGGGTTGTTGACTCTTTCAGGTCCTTCCTCGGTCATCCGCACGGGTCTGACCGCAGGCAGCCAGTCGCTGAACTTCGGCACGATCACCAGCTCCGGCGATTGGCAGATCGACGGATCGGGTCAACTGGTGGTCAACGCCCAGATCACCGATCCCCTCGGCGACGTCTCGAAAATCATCAAAATGGGCGTCGGTGCTTTGCTTCTCAACGATGCGAGCACCTACACCGGTGGGACAACGCTTTCACAGGGCACCCTGGTCGCCGGTAACGACCGGGCCTTTGGCTCCGGGGTTCTAGCCCTCAACGGAGGCACGCTCTCCTCCTCGGGGCCCGAAGAAATCACCCGGAACTTTGCGAATAGCATCGTCGTCGGTAACTCAATGACGTTTGGCGACTCTACCAACCCCGGCAGCATCGCCTTCAGCAGTGGCGTCGATCTCCGAAACGCCGTGCGGACCTTCACGACGAGCGCCAACGTCACCTTCGACGGTGTCGTGGCCAACGGCGGTATCGTCAAGGCGGGCGCTGCGGCGCTCACGATGACCGGCATCAACACCTACGCTGGGGGCACAACCCTCACCGAAGGCGTGTTGTTCGCGGGCAGCGACCGGGCGTTTGGCACGGGCGACCTGGCCCTCGGTAGCACGACTTCACCGACCATCTCGTCGGATGGGAGCGGGGCTTCAGCGGCCCGCACCTTTGCCAATGCGGTCACGATCAAGGGCGACGTGACGTTCGGCGACGGCAAGAACGACGGTGCAATGCTCTTCGCCACCTCGGCGAACCTCGGCACCACCGGTGAAAACCGGGCCTTCACGGTGAATGCCAAGACGACGTTTGCGGGGCGTTTGAGCGGCGGGGCCGGTCTGACGAAATTGGGCGACGGCGTGCTGACGCTCTCTGGCAGCAACACCTACTCCGGCGGAACGACCTTCACGGCGGGAATGATCCGTGCCGCGAACGACAACTCGTTCGGCAGCGGTGCCCTTATTTTCAACGGAGGGGAGATCGGCTCGGCCGACAGCACACCGCACACGTTCGCAAACGCCATGGTCTTCCTCGGAGACCTCACGATCGGCGACTACACCGACTCGATCGGGGCGCTCACGTTCACCAGCCAACTCGACCTCGGCAACGCCAACCGCAAAATCACGACGAAGTCGAACGCAACGTTCATGGGTGACATCAGCAACGGCGGGATCACCAAGGACGGCCTGGCGGCCTTGATCCTCACCGGCACGAACACCTACCAGGGGGGAACGACGCTTTCCGAAGGCTCGCTGTTCGCCGCCAACGACTTTGCGTTCGGCACCGGCGTGCTCAACCTCAACGGTGGCATCCTCGGCTCCAGTGGCGGCAACCGGTCGTTCAACAACTTCATCACGATGGCGGCGGGCACCGTCCAGTTTGGAGACGCCTTACATCTCGACGCCCTGACTTTCACGGGAAACACGTTGCTTGCCGCGGGACGTCACACGTTTAACACGGTGGCCAACACCACGTTCAGCGGCGTGATTGACGGGCAGAACGCGAGCCTCATCAAGGACGGAATGGGGGATCTGACCCTCACGAATATCAACAGCTACACCGGTGGCACGAACCTCCAAGCCGGAACGCTCCGCCTCGCCAACGATTTCTCCCTCGGCAGCGGTGCGATCACCTTCAGTGGTGGAACCCTCGCGTCGTCGGTCAACGAAACCCGTGCCATCACCAACAACCTGATCTTCAACGGGAATGCGACCATCGGTGACAGCTCCAAGATTGGTGATTTCCTGTTTCTTGGTAGCAATAACGACTTGGGCAGCGAGACCAGAACGATCACAACGAACGTGGCGACGACGGTGTCCAATGGCCTCGTCGGCTCCGGTGGGCTGATCAAGGCGGGGGCAGAATCGCTCACGCTCCGCGGAGCGAGCAGGTACACCGGCGACACCACGGTTCAGACGGGCAAACTCATCCTCGACGGGACGTTGGCCTCACGGAATGTCATCGTGGCCGGTGGCGCCTCCTTCAGCGGCCACGGCCGCTTCGAAGGGGTCCTTTCTGGTGCTGGAAGCGTCGATCCCGGGAACAGCCCCGGCATTCTCACCGTTGGTCAGGTCGACCCGCGATCCGCCGGCAACACGTCATTTAACTTTGAGTTCACGCAGACGGGTGCGCCGAACTGGAGCAACGCTGCGGCGTCCGGCAACGACGTGTTGCGGATCACCAACACCTCAAATCCGTTCCTCGCCTCCCTCGGCAACGACAACATCGTCAACCTCTATTTCGACTCAGGCGTAACCGCCAGCTTCACGACTTCGGCCTTTACCTCGCTGCAAGGTGGATTCTTTACCGACAAGAGCGATTCCAACAGCTTGGCCTCGGCGATCGCCGGAGCGAACTTCCAGTACTATTTCGAGGATCCCCGCGGGTCGGTTGTTTACAACAACAACCTTTACCTCACGCAGGATGAGGCACGGGCCAACGGACTGCTCCCCAACTACGGGCAGAGCTTCTTCGTCAGCACGGCCAGGGTTCCCCTGGCCAACTTCGATGGCCAGACCCTGATCAATGGTTTTGTCATGCGGGTCATGTCCCGGACAACCGTCGTTCTCGGTGCTGTGCCCGAGATCGATCCTGCAACCGGTGGCAGTACCGTGTCGCTCATCGCGGGCGTGCTGGCCCTCCTCGATCACCGCCGACGTCGGGTTCAAAAGACCCACTCACGGGTTCAGAAGGCATAGTCCACCAGACGCCGCGTATTTCACGACCGTTCCGCTTTCGTGACACGATTCACATGGCCGACATCAACCAAGCTCGGAAGGAACACGACCATGATGGTCTTCTTCGACGTTGAGGCCTCCGTTGATCGGGGAACGATTCGCAACCGCCCAGCGACGCCAATGACTCGGCTTGCCTCGGTACCCGGGAACCTCTCGTCGCTGGTACTCTCGGCCGACCCTTCGGTGAGGCGACGTCTCGAGGCGGCCACGGAACTCGCCGGCTGGTCGATCTGTGATGCGCCGGTCGACGAGATCGACTTCGACGCGGTCGCGAGCCATGACTATCAACTCGTGATCGTTGACCTGATCCATCCGCTCGGCGGTGATCTCAAGGCGGCCCAGCGGGCTGCCCAACAGATTTCCGACCGTCCGGAAACGCTTCTGGTCGTCTGCGGCGACGAGGATTCGATCGATCACGAGGTTTGGGCCCGCTGCCACGGAGCCTTCTGCCATCTCTCTGGCAGTGTTTCCGGCGATGCCCTCGTCTCGCTGTTCAACAAGGCCCGGGCCACTGCCAATCGGCACACCTCGCGTACCGTCCGCTGCGGCGCCTGAGCAGACGGCCGCCCAGCCACGGCCCGCCGGCAAGATACGGCTGTGATGCAATGCACGGCTTGGCGCGGATTGGGGCTAGCAGGCCGTGGCCCACGTCTCCGTCGCCTGAGCGAAGAACTCAACCGCCGGCTTCGGCCTGATCGGAGACAGACCCAGGGCGGGGCATGGCACTCGGGAAGCCGCGTTGGGAAGGGAAGTTGAAGGTCTTCGTCATGGCCTCGGACCTGCCGAAATCTCCCGGCCATCCGTTCTCCACGGCGCTCAATCGCCGGCTGGCCGAGAACGGCTTCGACCCGCTGGCCGAGAAACTCCGTGCTCCTCCTACGCCGAGACTTTTGTGAGACTTGGCGTGCCGCCCGGGTGTCTTCTTCGGGATGCTTTTCGTCGGCTCCGTCGAAGGCTTGAATTCGCACCGATCGATCTCGTGGCGATGCACCGACAGCCGGTCGCTCGGTGACTTCCTCGGCCTCGGTCCAACAGATCCTGTGCCGATCCATTCCTGAGTGAGCCGGTTTTCAGGCCGACAGATGCTGCCGTCTTTTTCCCAGCCGGACCGCTCGCAGATCGATCATTCCGGGGACAGAGCTGGCGGACCGCTGAGCGAGAGAGCCTCCGCGGGCTCCGCCACGACCTTCTCGATCTCCTCCAAGCGTCGCTGATCAGCCGGAGAGAGCCACTGATCCGCCAAGCCCTTCGTTCGCGCCCTGTCGAGAGCAGCACGGGCTTCGGGAATCTGGCCATTGGCCGCCTCGACGATCGCCAGATGGAGATAGCGTAGCGCGGTCGGCTCGAGCACCGCTTCGCGGATGTCTTCGAGGGCCCGGATCGGCTGCCCAAGCGAAAGCCTGACCAACGATCGGGTGTCGAGGAGCTCCGGATCGGGGCCGAGGCGGCGGATCGCCCGGTCGAGGAGTTCGAAGGCCTCCTGGGCCGTTTCATCGCTCGTCAGAAGCCAAGCCAGATTCGCCGACACCCTGGCCATCTGCTCCTCATCGAGATTCCCGGAAGCGAGAAGCTGGCGGTAAATCGCCTCGGCTTCCGCCGGACTGCCGATTCGCTCCGAGATCGATGCGGCCCGAAACTCGATCTCGAGGTTGCCGGGATTCTCCCGCCGCGCCCGGTCGATGATCGAATTGACTCTGGCGGCGACAGCTTGATCGAGCGGCCCGGGAACCTGCTTGACGATTCCCTGGAGCGTTCCGAGGATCCGGGGGGCCGGGAAATCGCCGAGAAGACCCATGAGTATTTCGACCGCTTCAGCCGTTTTCCGTTGGCGACCGAGAAAGGCGACGCGGTCGAGCCCACCGAGCGGGGCAAGCGACGCATACTCCTCGTAAAACCGTCCTGCCGGTTCTGCGAAGCCGAATTCCTCGGCGATCCTGGCCCCCGCCAGAAGCCGGTCGATGTTTTCCTTCCGCACCCGCTCGTCGGGGAGCAGACGCTTCATCGCCCGCTTGATGTCGGCCTCGTTCCCCTGGGCAACCGCCAGTTTCAACTCGAGCCGGCGCAGCGACGGTGAATCCTTGTCACCCACGCGGGCCCGGTCCATCCACTGCCGCGCGGCGAGAAGATCACCATGATCGATGAGCCCATCGACGAAGAACGCCCGTAGGGCCGGCGTGGCGTCTTCGGTGAGGGCGATGTCGAGCAAGACCTTTCTGGCCTCCTCCCAGTGATCAAGGCGGGCCTCCATTCGAGCCTGCGTGAAACGCTCATCGACGGTGAGTGAACGCCGCTCGGCAAGGGCTGCGAGCAGATCGATGGCCTGCATCCAGTGGACGGGTTCGCTCCGCGACTGCAACAGGTCGATCGTGATCGCCAGATCTTCCTCGGCTTGGCGTCCTTCCCCATCGACGTTCGTGGCGAGGAGCGCCAGTGCCTCCTGGAACTCCGGATACGATTCCTTGGCCAATCGGATGGCGAGCATCCGTTTCGCCCAAGCGAGGGTCGGGGTGCCCTGGGCGGCGTCGAGAGAAATGAGCCTCCGCAGTACCGCCCGGGCCTGGCTTTCCTGGCCGGAGCGGATCAGGAACTCCGCAAGTCCTCGGGCAGCGTCGAGGTCTTGGGGAGCGGCCGCGACTTTCTCGCGATGGAGCGATTCGGCTCCGGACACGTCCTCGAGCGTCTCGAGGGCGCGGACGGTGAACAGATCCCGACGCTCCCCGGGGATCGCCTGCTCGGCCCGGCGAATCGCTTCGCGGGCTTCGCCGCGTCGACCCTGCGTGACGAGGTAGCGGATCAGGGCCAGCCGGGCGTCGAGGCGGTCGGGAGCGACGTCGATCGCCCTCCGAAACGCCGCCTCGGCCTCGTTCGATCGGCCAGAACCGGCGAGGAGCCTTCCGAACCACATCCACTGGAGTGGGTCGCGACAATTGTCCGGGGTGATCCGCTCCCCCCTGGCCAGCGCCGCCGACACCCTCCCTCCGCGGGCCTCCATGTCGGCGACAATCCGCTCGACGGCAGTGCCGCCGTGCCCCTCAAGATCGCGGATCACCTCCCGCGCCTCGTCGTAGCGGCCCGCAGCATGGAGCATGATGGCCAAGCGACGGAGCGTGGCCCATTGCCGGCCCCCGAGATCGATTGCCCGCTGCAATTCACCGATCGCCAAGCTCCGATCTCCACGAATCTCGGCGATCTCGCTGAGCAACCGTGGCACCATGCCCCAACGTGGGCGGTCGCTGGTCACCTCGACGAGCAGATGCCTTGCCTCCTCGAGATCGATCTGTTCGTCGGGCGTCAGCGCTGCTCCCAGTGCGTCGCCGGCGAACCGGTCGCGACGCCGCTCCAGCACCGAGGCGACGAGTTTCACGGCCTTGGCGTAGCGGCCGTTGGCGTCATCCGGATGGGCCATCGTCACGAGCGACTCCGCATGGGCCTGGGCGGCAGCGAAATCTTCCTCGATGAACGCCAGATCGATGAGCATCATGAAGCTCGAGAGGTCCTCGGGGTTCACGGTTGCCATGCTCTTAGCCACCCGGCGGCCCCCGGAGACGTCTCCGATCTGGAGGTATCCGGCCACGAGTTCCTGGCGCACTCTCCCTCCGCCCGTAACGGACAGAGCGCCGGCCCGCTGCTCGACATCCTCGAGGCGACGCGATGCTTCGTCGTTCGGACACTCCAGGGCAATGAGGATGGCGGCCCGCAGCATCTCGGCAGAGTTGCGCAACTCGTCCGGGGCGCCGTCGATGAGTTGCAGAGCCGAATCCCCCCCGAGCAGCACCGCCCGCTGGCCGAGAAGAATCGGCGAGCGTGGGTGGGTGGCGACTGCGATCGCGGAACGGGAAACCGCGTTGTCCCGGAGCCCCTTCGCCTCGATGACGTCGATTTCCAGGCCCTCGAGGAGGGCCGGATCGATCGGCTCGGCGGGCTTCGCGTTCTTGAGATCGTTGATCAGCGTCTCGACTTTGGCCCAGTCACGTTCGGGAGCAGGGCGTCTGGTCTGCTCCCACAGCCGCATGCGGATGAGGGGGACGAAAACGGCCGGCCGGCCGGCCAGTTGCTCGATTGGCATTTCCCGGGCGATCGTTTCGCAGAGTTCGAGCGATCGCTCCGACCAACCCGCTCGTTCGTACGTCAGCGCGAGCGTCAGCAGCGCCTCGATGAGATTCGGATCTTCGTTGAGGAGCCTGAATCCTGCCCCGAGAGTCCGATCCGATTCGCCGAGGGCATCGTGGCAGGCGGCAAGACGGAGATCGATCATCCGTGTGTAGGCAACGTCCCCCGTCATGAACGGACGGAGCTTGAGCCACAGCCCGAGTGCTTTGATCCACCGGTGCCCGTCCATCGCCACGACGGCATCGGCATAGAGCGCCGGCACGCAACTCCCTCCCATCACTTCACGGGCATGCGTGACCACCTTGTCGAGCTCGTCGAAACGCTTCAGGTCAGCCAAGGAGAAGACGTATTTCGTCAGCAGCCTTCTCTCATCGGGGAAGCGCTCGACGCCTTCACGGAGGAAGCGGACCATTCCGTCGGTATCCCCCTTGGCGAGGGCGAGATCGGCGCGGGCAATGGCGTAGGCCGGGCTGTCGGAGACGTCACCGAGGATGCCGTTGATGATCGTCTCCGCCCGCTCCAAGCGGCGCTGCCGAATGGCGACGCAGAACTCCTGATAGAGCGACTCGTGGTCCCGGGGGGAGAGCTCGACCGACTTCTCGATCGCCGCGGCGGCTGCATCGAGGTCGCCATGGGTGTCCCGCCACCAAGAGAGATACCGCCAGGCAATCGGATCCTCGGGGGCGACTTCGGTCATCCTCCTGATCACCCTATCGGCCGCGTCTGGCTCTTCAAAATGCCGCTCCAGCAGCCCCCCCAAAAGGACAAAAGCCTCGGCCCGTCCAGGGGGGATTTTGATCGCCGTATCGAAGGCATCGATTTCCGGCACGTAGCCAACGATCCGGCCGAGCACCGCCATCGCTTCATCGTCTTCCCGGAGGTTGATGCAGGCCTTTGCGTACATCGTGCTGATCTTCACCCCCTTCAGATCCTCGGCTGGATCATCGAGCGGCACGTCATCGGGCCCGGGCCGCTGACGGAGTTCGTTGAGGTGCCCTTGGGCGGCTTTCGATTCGCCGGCAAGCATGAGAAGTTCGGCGTGCTTGAGGCGCAGTTCCTCGTCGTCCGGCACGCCCCGGAGCGCTTTCTCCGTCTCGGCAATGGCCCAGCGGACAAAATCGCTTGTTTGGTCAGGCTCGCGGGCGAGATCGTTGAGGATCCCGGCGAACTGTGCCCGGCGCTGGTGGTCGCGTGGCCGGAGTTCGAGGTATTTGGCGAACTCCCCGATGGCCTCGAGCGGCTTTCCCTCGGCAAGAAGATTATCGGCATTCTTGATAAAGACATCGGCGTTCCGGCCGGTCTGCCATCGGTGAAGGCCGGCAACGCCGAGGACGAATGCCAGGAAGCAGCCGAGGACACCCAAGAAGAAGGGGAGATTGACGCGTCGCATGGCGGCTTGAGCTCACAGGGATGACGCGAGAGTTGCGACACCGGAGTCGTGGTTGACCACAGGGAACGCAGCCGCCGCAGTTCGAAAACGGCGGAACGTCCTCCCTCATCCTATCGGCCGGACAGGCCCGATTCAGCCCACCGCTCCCCCCCCGATCCTACGGTCGTTAAGACCCAAGTCGCCGGTAAAGGCTCTTCAACCGGTCATGGGAGGGGGGGCGGGGCGACCCAGCATTGGGGGACGGGCGACCCAGGAAAACCTCGCCTTTGCCACCGGGCGACACCCGCGAAAAAAGGCCGGAGATGACTTTTTCAACGGGTAGCTAAGATCGTTCCAACCTTGTCCAGCTGACTCCAGGGGGAAACCATGCGTTCATCGTTCCGCGGGCTGGCGCTCGTCGGCCTGCTCGCCACCGCTTTGCTCGTCGCCGCTCCCGGGCCGTGTGGGGCCGAGGGCTGGCCCGACTTCCGCGGCCCTTCAGGGCAGGGGCACTCGGCCACGGCCGGCCTGCCGACGTCGTTTTCCCCCAGCGACCATGTCCGTTGGAGGGTGGCTCTCCCGGGAAAGGGGTGGTCGACACCGATCATCGATGAAGGCAGGGTGTTCCTTACCACGGCCGTGCCCTCGGGGGAAAACCCGCCCGCGAAGCAGTCGCTGCGTGCCCTCTGTCTCGACGCCACCACCGGGAAAACGCTGTGGGACAGGGAGCTTTTCTCCAAGGACATGACGACCGCAAAGAGCCACACAAAGAACAGCTTTGCGAGCCCCTCCTGCATCACCGACGGCCGGCATGTCTTCTTCCACTTCGGCCCCGACGGCACGGCCGCCGTCGACCGTGACGGCACCACCGTCTGGTCGAATGACTCACTCGGATACGACCCGCAACATGGGGCGGGAAGCTCACCGATCTTCGTCGGCAATCTGCTCGCGTTCACCGGCGACGGCGTCGCCGATCCCTTCATCGCCGCGCTCGACCGCGGCACCGGGGCGCTTTCCTGGAAGACGGCCCGCCCCGAGATGCCCGATCCGAAGTGGTCGTTCTGCACGCCACTCCTGGTCGAAGCCGACGGCCGCCGGCAGGTCGTCAGTCCGGCCGGGCACATGGTCTGCAGCTACGATGCGGACAGCGGCCGGGAACTGTGGCGCGTCCGCTACCCCAACAAGTGGTCGGTCGTACCGCGGCCGATCTTCTCCCACGGCCTCATATTCGTCTGCACCGGCTACGACGGACCGGCCGAACTCCTCGCCATCAAGCCGGATGGAGAAGGGGACGTCACCGACAGCCATGTCGTCTGGAAGACCGACGACAACATCCCCCACAATCCTTCGCCGGTGATCGTGGGTGACGCGATCTACCTCGTGGCCGACAATGGCATCGCTTCCTGCCGGGATGCCGTCACCGGAAAGCTCCACTGGCGCCACCGCCTCGGCGGCAACTTCTCGTCGTCGCTCGTCCATGCCGGTGGGACGTTGTGGATCGTGAGCGAGCAGGGGGTGTGCACGGCGTTCGCCGCCGATCCAGCCGAATATCGCGAACTCGGTAGCGGCGACATGGGGGAGCAGGTGCTCGCGTCACTCGCACCGGCGGAGGGGGCGTTCTTCCTCCGCACCGAGGGGCATCTCTACCGGATCGAGTAACCGTCCTTCGGCCACTCTTGACTCTCGGAGCCTTTGCGATGCCCCGTCTCTCACCGTCAATCCTTGCCGTTGCCATCGTCGCCTTGGCTCTCCCGAGGCTCCCCGGGGCGGCTGCGGAGGTGGTGGTCGAACTCGCCGGCGACTGGAAGGTACGCGTGGCCGACACGGCCGCCGGCGTCACGGCCACAAAGACGTTCCTCATCGCTCGCCCTGACGCCGTCGAGGTGATCAATGAGAAAATCCCCGTGCTGCCGCTGTTCAACCCCGCCGTTCCCGGCTGGGTGAAGGGGGTGGCGCTCGAGGAGGTCAAAGCGGCCGAGTGCACGGTGATCCGGGCCCTCGAACCCGAGTCGCTCGTCATCAAGTCGGCGCCTGGAAGGGAAGGGACTCTGCTCGAGCGTGGGCGTGACTGGGAAGCTGATACCGAATGGGGCACCGTGGGTCGGCTCGCCGAGGGCAGAGTCGGGGAAGGGGAGCCGGTGTGGGCCAGCTACCGCGCCGCCCGACGGCGGATCGATTCGGTCGTCCGTCTCACGGATGGCACGCTCGAGTTGGTGCGCGGCGAGCCGCAGATCGTGCTCTGCGAACCGCCCTCCATCCCGGACGGGAGTGAACGACTCGTGAATGTCTATCTTCCGGGGCGGATCGAGAAGCTCTCGGATGCGAACCTCTTCCCGATCCTCGAAGACCGCTGTCCGCCGCTCCCCCCGGATCAACCGCCCCTGGCCAAGGCCCGGCTCCCTGAAACGCTCCGTCGTCTCGAGGCGGGCGAGCCGTTGAAAATCCTCGCCTGGGGAGACAGCGTCACCACCTACGGCCGCTGGCAAGCGATGTTCGTGGAGCGACTCCAGGCCCGCTATCCACAGTCCAAGATCGAGTTGGTCACCGAGGCCTGGGGGGGCCGTAACACCGGCAGCTACCTCGCCGAGCCCCCCGGCAGCGACCACAACTATCACGAGAAGGTGCTCGAGGCTCGCCCGCACCTGATCGTCTCCGAGTTTGTCAACGACGCCGGCCTGGGGCCGGCAGACGTCGATCAGCAGTATGGCCGGTTGCTCGCCGACTTCCGCGGCATCGGCGCCGAATGGATCATCCTCACGCCCCACTACGTGATGCCGGAATGGATGGGGCTGGGATTCGTCGAGCGTGGCCAGCGTGACATCGACGACGATCCGCGGCCCTACGTCGCCGGACTGAAAGCCTTTGTTGCCGCCCACCCGGAGCACTTGGCACTGGCCGATGCCGCGCGGCGTTACGGCCGCCTTTGGCGTCAGGGGATCCCCTATCTGACGCTCATGGAGAACAACATCAACCATCCGAACGTGGCCGGCCACCGGATCTTTGCCGATGCCCTCGATGAGGTTTTCGGAACGCCCGACTGACCCGTCGGAGCCAGGATCCGCTGCGGCGGGCCTTGCGGATTGAGCAGGTTGGGGCAATTGAGATCGGGTCTGCGGCCCCGCGCGGCGGGGCTTTGCACAGCCCCTCGCAGTCGCCGCCGGACGACTGCCGGCGGGCCGCCGCCGGCGCCGAAGAGTGGTCCGACGAGGCTCGGCGCGACCGCCGCCCCGTCGGGACACCGATGGTCACCTCCCACGCCACCCTCCGCCGCCGTCGGCCGCCCCGCCCTGGGCTCGGTACGGGGGCGATCTGTCTGGCCCTCGTGCTGACCTGGCTCGGGAGCGCGTCCGCCGCCCCCCCCCGGTCCAAGGATGCGGCCCTGGCCGTCGGCCGGGCCCCGATCCGACGGCTGACACGGATCGAACACGAGCACACCCTCCGCGATCTCCTCGCCCTTCCCGGCCTCGAGGTCCGCGGCCTCCTTCCCGAAGACGGACGGGCCCACGGCTTCGACAAGTCGGCGGCGGCCCTCGACGTCTCGCATGTCCACATCGCCGGCTGGTACGCGGCCGCCGAAGCCTCCCTCGGCATGGCCACGGCGCCGCAGCCGACGGCTCCGAAGCCGGTTCACGAGACACTCCTTCCCGGTGCGCAAGAGTTTTTCAAGCTTGCCCTTCTCGAGGGGGACGCCGTCTTCCTCCGCGGAGGCGCCTACGACCACGAGGCGCTGCCGATCGTCCGCGCGGCGCTCCCGCACAAACTCGCTTACTACGAGCAGTCGGGGCTCTTCCCCTACCGGCACTCGGTCGGGGTCTTCCGCCGCCAGGCCGTCGACGATCACTTTGCCCTGTTCTTTACGGGATTTGCGCCGATCCGCGCCGGCCGCTACCGGCTGCGGATCTCGACCTGGAGCTTCCAGTGGGACAGGGGAAAGCTCCTGCCGCGGCCGGCCCCCGAGGCCGTCAGCCTCCACGCCGACGACCGGTTGCTCGCCTATGTCGATGCGCCCTCGCTGGAGCCGACGGTGCATACGATCGACACCTGGCTCAACCCCGGCGAGCGGATCCTGTTCACGGCGGCCTCCCTTCCGCCGGCGCGCGTCTACCAGATGCCGGGCCGGGCTGCGGAGTACGTCGGACCAGGCGTGGCGGTCGATTGGATCGAGGTCGAGGGACCGATCGACGACGTCTGGCCCCCGGAGAGCCACCGCCGGATCTTCGCCGACCTGCCGGCGCTGCCGCTCCGCGACCGGGGGGCCTCCACGCCGCGCCGACCGCTCGCCGTGCAGCGGTTTCCAGGTGCGCTCCCCAGGGGTGAGGAGCCGGGAAAACCGTGGGCTGTCACCTCGGCCGACCCAGCTACCGACTCCAGGCGGCTCCTGTCGGGCTTCCTCTCCCGGGCTTACCGGCGACCGGCAACCGCCGGTGAAATCGCGGTCGCCACGGCGCTCGTCGCGAAGCGGATCAAACAGGGGGATTCCTTCGAGGACGCCGTCCGCACCGCCTGCCAGGCTGCGCTGTGTAGCCCCGAGTTCCTCTTTCTTGGGGGCCCCCCGGGCCCCCTCGACGACTGGGCCCTGGCATCGAGGCTCTCCTACTTCCTCTGGGACTCGATGCCCGACGAGACGCTCTTCACCCTAGCACGGCGCCGGCAACTCTCGCAGCCGGACGTCCTTCGGGCCCAGGTGGAGCGGATGCTCGACGATCCCCGCGCCGAACGGTTCATCGCCCACTTCACCGACGAATGGCTCGACCTCCGCGACCTCGAGGCCACCACGCCCGACACGACGCTCTACCCCGATTTCGATCGTGCCCTCCTCGACGCCATGAGGGCCGAGACGCGGGCCTTCGTCGCCGAGCTCGTGCGCCGCGACGAGCCGGTGACGGCCCTGATCCGCTCTGACTTCGCGATGCTCAACCAGCGCCTCGCCAACCACTACTTCCCCGGGGGTGACGTCGGCGTGGAGGGCGTCGCCATTCAGCGTGTGTCCCTGCCGGCGGGGAGCCACCGCGGAGGATTGCTGGGACAAGGGGCGATCCACAAGGTGACCGCCAACGGCACGGTGACCTCGCCGGTAAAGCGTGGCGTCTGGTTGCTGCGGGAATTGCTCGACGCCCCTCCCGATCCGCCTCC
>Ga0164295_10000346_pt1 | contig 39416 bp, 34 predicted proteins | sample GEODES006metaG_FD_111798 | JGI IMG/M metagenome (GOLD analysis project Ga0164295, IMG submission 111798) | Oligotrophic lake water microbial communities from Sparkling Lake, Wisconsin, USA - GEODES006 metaG | ecosystem: Environmental > Aquatic > Freshwater > Lake | place: USA: Sparkling Lake...
GGCCGATCTGGCGGGTGGCAAAAGCGGAATCAGTGTGGCTATCAGACACGGGCACTCCCTGACTCAGGCGGACACAGCCGTCTGTGTGGCGTCCCCTCCCTCTGTCATTTGTGCCTGAGAGATTCAGCCTGCGTTCCAGATCGGACTGCGCGCTTTTCCCCATGGGCGGGTGACCGCGTGCGGCCACCTCTTTCCAGAGACATCGGGTCTCAACGCGGTCCGGGTGCCTGAGAGATTGACGGAGAGGTGCTGCTCCTTCGGCGTCCGGGGCTGGCTGCCACGGAACTCTCCCGCTTGAGGTCGATGCAACCCTGAGTCTAGTCGCGAGCAGACGCAAAGTCGCATCGGCGGGGCCGCAAACGTGCGAGTTTCTGTCTGCTCGGCGAGAAGGGTCGGCGAGAAGGGTCGGCGAGAAGGGGTGGGAGGTCAGCCGATCTTGCGGTCGCGACTCTTGCGTCGTGAGGCCAACTCGTCCTCGGGTGCGGCGATGGACTCGCCGCCGTCGGCCCGCTCGCCCGGGAACTCAGCGATCGCGCCGGTGAGCTCGCGCATCGCCCCGCTGACCGCGATGCCGAACACACCCTGTCCGCCCTGCAGTAGGTCGACGACTTCCTCAGCCGAGGTGCACTCGTAGACGGTGGCTCCGTCGGAGAACAGGGTGATATTGGCCAGATCCTGCACGCCACGCTTACGCAGATGGTCGACCGCGACTCGAATGTTGTGCAGCGAGATCCCGGTATCGAGCAGTCGCTTCACGATCTTGAGGACGAGGATGTCCTTGAATGAATACAGCCGCTGGCTGCCCGAGCCGGCCGCGCCGCGGATCGACGGGACGACCAGCGAGGTGCGGGCCCAGTAGTCCAGCTGGCGGTAGCTGATCCCGGCGATCTGGCAGGCGCTGGGTCCTCGGTAGCCGATCAGCTCGTCGGGTACCGAATCATCGGGGAACAGACCGCCCTGGACAGGCTCACTGACTTCGTGGACTCCGGTGGGGACAGCAAGGTCAAGTTCTTCCTGACGTGGCTCGTCGCCCACGGTTCTTCCTCTCGCCGTTCCAACCAATGGCCCGCTGACCGTCCCACCGACCGCGGTGCTGCCCAGAGTGCTCTGAGCATACGCCTTGCCGAGGCGCGATCACGGGAGTCGGCCAAGGAAAGTATGGCCGTCGACAGGGCGGCTTTGCGGGATCCGGTTGGCGTGTCGAGGCGTCGACGCCCTAGATGAGACTCATCCGTGATCTGTACCGGCCGTTCAGGTGGCCTTGAAATCATCCGGAGAGACGCTGTCGAGGAATTCCTTGAACTTCTCGACCTCGTCCTCGCGGAGCACGCCGGACGATTCCTCATCGGAGTCCTCCGGCATCAACAGACCGGCTTCGTCGAGCACCGCGTCCTCGACGTGGATCGGCACCCCCATACGTACCGCCAGTGCGATCGAGTCCGACGGCCGTGCCGAGACCCGCACATCGTTCTCGAATACCAGGTCGGCGTAGAAGGTGCCCTCACGCAGATCCACGATCCGGATCTCTTTCAGTGAATGTCCAAGGGCACCAATGACATCGCGGAAAAGATCATGGGTCATCGGACGGGGCGGTTCGACTCCCTGTTGCTCCAGGATGATCGCCTGTGCCTCGACATTGCCGATCCAGATCGGCAGGATGCGATCGCCGACTGTCTCCCGCAGCATCAAAACCGGCTGATTGGTGGGCTGCTGAAACTGGACGCCGACTAGCAGAACCTCCGCCATCTGTGTCCAACCTCCGCCCGCAAGTATCGGTAACCAATTTAGTGTTCCCAAACAGTCTGGCAGAGTCTAGTCCTCACCGGTCCAGTACGTCGCGTACAGCGGATTTGATCAGTGAGGTGTGCAGGGTTATCGCTAGCGCCGCCACCTCCCGGGCCAGGTCATCTGCGCGATCGCGGGCGCCGGTCGTACCGGCCTTGCCGACCGGCCCGGCGATCTGTGCGATCAGATCGGACTGCCGGTCGGCCGCCGAGCGGAACACCCGCAGGTGCCGGGGTTCCATGCCGTACTCCGCCAGCGCCGCTGCACACTGCGCGATGACGATCGCGTGCTCGTCGAAGAATCCGCCCGGACCCGTGGTGATGATCCCGGCCTTGCGCAATGCGGTGATGAGCTCTTCTGGGACGCCGGAGCGTTCCAGCAGGTCCTCCCGGCGCAGTCGCACCGGCGCGGGTCCGGCGGGGATGTTGTCCCGAACCCGTTCCCGCTCGTCGCCCTCTCCCGCCGGTCCCACCGGCACCAGCCACGGGGCCCGATGCGGCGAGTCCTGGCGCGGTAGTTCGCCGTCGGGTTGGGCGTCGAGTTGGGCCTTGATGACCTTGAGCGGCAGGTACTGGTCGCGTTGGGCGGTCAGGATGAACCGCAGCCGGGCGGCGTCGTAGGCGGTGAACCTCCGATAGCCCGACGGGCTGCGCTCCGGAGTGACCAGACCCTCGGCCTCGAGGAAGCGGATCTTGGAGATCGTCACGTCGGGGAAGCCCGGCCGCAGCAGATCAAGCACCGCTCCGATCGACATCCCGGCTGCTCCGAGACTATCCGGGGCGCTCACTAGCTCCCCGGAACACCGTCATCGCCGGCCGGTCGCGGGCCGGTCAGGAATACCAGCCGGAACTTGCCGATCTGAACCTCGTCGCCGTTCGTCAGGCCGGCCGAATCGACGGGTTCGCGGTTCACGTAGGTGCCGTTGAGGCTGCCGACATCGACCACCTGGAACTCGCGACCGTCCAGCCGGAACTCAGCGTGCCGACGGCTGACAGTGACGTCGTCGAGGAAGATATCGGAATCGGGATGGCGTCCCGCCGAGGTCGTCGGCTGGTCGAGCAGGAAGCGGGATCCCGCATTGGGGCCGCGCTTGACCACCAGCAGTGCTGCACCCACGGGCAGGCCCTCGACGCCGGACACTGAGGCTTCGCCGGCGGGACTGGCCGGTGCATCGAGATCGCTGAGGAAGTCCGCGCGGAAGACCGAGGTCGTCTCCACGGTGACCTCATCGGGAGTGTTGTCGACCCCCGATTGCCGGTCCATATCCGTCACCCGCTACTCCTCGCCATCGTTGGGACTGACCGTACCGCCCATGGATCGCTGCACCCTCACAACCACAGTTTTATGTGAGCGTGCCTCGGTACGCATCAGCGTCGAGCAGCGCCGCCAGCCCTTCGTCGAGGGTATCGCCGCCCGCCCGCAGCTCCAAGAGCCACCCCCGGCCGTAGGGATCGGAGTTGACCAACTGGGGGTCACCCTCCAGGTCGGTGTTGACCGCTGACACCGTCGCCGACACCGGCGCGTAGAGGTCGGACACCGACTTGGTGGACTCGACCTCCCCGAACGACTCACCGGCGGTGATCTCGGTGCCGACCTCGGGCAACTGTACGTAGACCACGTCACCCAGGGATGACTGCGCGAAGTCGGTGATACCGACCCGCACGATGTCCTCGCCCGTGCGGTGGACCCACTCGTGCTCGGCGGTGTAGCGCAGTTCGGCGGGGATGTCGCTCACGGGGCTCCTTGTTGATGGGACTTGCTCTCAGGTGACGGGCTGAGCGTATTGGCGGGGTTTCGGTTGCCGCAAGTCTCAGCGCGGGGCGATACCACCGTGCACTTTCGGCAACCGTCCCACCACCAGACGAACCTGGAGCAGATACAGCACCGCCGACCACAGATACATGTAGGTGCCCCAGATCAGGAAGGCCCACCCGCACGCACCGACCGCCTGGCTCCAACCGGAGTCCCACTGCCCCAACAGAATCAACGGGAAACCTGACATCAATGCGAATGTGGCGGCCTTGCCGACATAGGTCACCGGAAGCGCCGCAATACCGCGGCTGCGCACCATGGGTAGCGTTGTGGCGAGTATCGCGTCACGGCCGATCAGAATTCCCACCACCCACCAACCCACCACGCCTGCCAGTGCCAGCATCACCGGCACCGCCACCATGTAGATCCGGTCGACCAACGGGTCGAGCAACTCCCCCAGCCGCGAGGACTGATTGGGCACCAGGCGGGCGATCTTGCCGTCGGCCCAGTCCGAGACGCCACTGAACATCAGTATCGCCACCGACGGGCCGTAGGCGTGCCGGGCCAGGAGCAGATACCCCAACACCGGTAAAAGCAGCAACCGGATCACGCTGAGGACATTAGGGATGGTCAGCACCCGGTGCTGCATCTAGCGGAACACCCCGGGCAGGCTCAGTGCCGACAGCGTGTCGTCCCGGAGCGGATTGTCGTGAACCATGTAGGTCCACGTCGAGGTCGGCCGGGCGAGCTTCGACATATCCAGCCCGGGTTCGTCGACGAGGATGTTGGCGGTCTCGAAAGTCTGCTGGGAGGCCTCGATGGCGTCGGCGGCAAGGCTCGCGAACGCGTCGACGGCCAGGCGGTGAAACTCATCGAGCGGGTTCTGCCGTCCAAGCGCGCGCAAATGGATGCTCTCGCGGATATCGGAGAGGTAGGCGAGGTGATCCGCCCAGCCGCGGTCGAGGTGGAAGAGCATGATCTGCCGGCAGATCCGCTCCAGTTCATCCTCGGCGCCCATGTCCGAGCCCGCCAGCTCCTCGACGAGTTCGTCGTAGCGCTCCGCCGCGAGCTCCCGCAACTCCTCGCGAGCGGTCGGTGTACTCAACAGGGTGTTGCGGCGTTCGACGATGATCGCCCGCTGCTGGGCGATCAACTGGTTGTACCGCCAGGTGTTGGCGTGTACGTCGAGCAGCCGGCCCTCGGCCACCCGCTGGGCATGATCCAGCAGAGCCGTGGCCTTCGCGCTTGTGGAGCGCCCGGTCTCATCGCAGTCGTTGGGCAGCTTCCCCGGCTCGAGATGGGCGGCCACGACATCGTCCTCCCAACTGGCGAAGAACACCGACGAGCCCGGGTCGCCCTGACGGCCGGCCCGGCCACGCAGCTGATTGTCCAACCGCTCGGTGCGATGCCGTCCGGTGCCGATCAGATGCAGCCCGCCCAGTTCGGCCACCTCATCGTGGTCGGCCTCATCGGATCCGCCCAGTCGGATATCGGTGCCGCGGCCGGCCATCTGGGTCGAGACCGTCACCGCGCCGAGCTTGCCGGCCTCGGCGATGACCCGGGCCTCTTCCTCGTCGTTCTTGGCATTGAGCACCACGGCCGGAACCCCGCGACGCAGCAGCCGGGAGTGCAGATCCTCCGACTCGGCGACGTCCTGGGTGCCGACCAGGATCGGCTGGCCGGTGGCGTGGCGCTCGATGATGTGATCGATGATGGCCTCGTTCTTGGCCGCGGCGGTGATGTAGACCCGGTCGGGCTCATCGACCCGGACGTTGGGTGTGTTGGGCGGGATCGACGAGACCGCCAGCTTGTAGAACTGCCGCAGCTGCTCGCCGGCGGCCAGCGCGGTGCCCGTCATCCCGCAGACCGTCGGGTAGCGATTGATCAGCGCCTGCACGGTGATGGTGTCGAGCACCTCACCGGTCTCGGTGGTCTCGATGCCCTCCTTGGCCTCGACCGCCGCCTGCAGGCCGTCCGGCCAGCGTTGCAGCGCGGCGATCCGGCCGCGGGAGGCGTTGATCAGCTGAACCGCGCCATCGCGCACGATGTAGTGCACATCGCGCTGCAACAACACATGCGCGTGCAGGGCGACGTTGACCTCGGTCAGCGTGGTGGCGACGTTCTCCTCGGCGTAAAGGTCGATACCGCCAAGTGCCTTCTCCAGCCTCCGGGCGCCGGCATCGGTGAGGTGAACGTTGCGGTTGTCATCGTCGGTGGCGAAAAAGGTGTCGGCATCCTTATCGGCGACGAGCTGGCCCACCAGACGCACGATCTCCAGCTTGGGTGTCTCCCGATGGCTGGTGCCGGCCAGCACGAGCGGCACCAGTGCCTCGTCCACCAGCACCGAGTCGGCCTCGTCAATGATCGCGACGTCGGGGTTGGGCGACACCAGATCGGCGACATCGACCACTAGTTGATCGCGCAGCACATCGAAACCGATTTCATTGACCGACGCATAGGTGACATCGCACTGGTAGGCGGTGCGGCGTTCCTCGCGAGTCGAATCGGCCGTGATCCACCCCACCGTCAGACCCATGGCCTCGATCAACGGGCCCATCCACTCGGCGTCGCGGCGGGCAAGGTAGTCGTTGATGGTCACCACGTGGACATTGCGGCCCGCGAGCGCGTACCCGGCCGCGGCGATCGCGCCAGACAGCGTCTTCCCCTCGCCGGTACCCATCTCAATGACGTCACCGGCCATCATGCGCAGCGCCCCGAGCAGTTGGACGTCGAAGGGCCGCAGGCCGGTGGCCCGTTCGGCGGCCACCCGCGCGATGGCCAGGAACTGCGGGGCATCAGCGGAATCAGCGAGATCCTCGAGATTCAGCAGCCGGGCCGCCTTGGCCAGTTGCGCGGGTTCGAGCACCTCGGCCTTGTCGGCGAACTCGGCCGCCGCCGATACCTCCGCCATTGAGTGCGCCTTGACCTTCTCATCGGTCGCGCCCAGCATCCGCCAGAATCCCCGGCTCAAGCGGCTCTGGCCGGATACCCCGGTCTTGGAAGTCTTCGCCACGGGCTCAACGGTACCGGCGACAGACCGCGACCCGTTGCTGCGGTAGCTTGCCCGAAGGGCGTCGCCCGCGCCTGCAGGGAGGAAACTTCGTTGGACACCTATACGCCGACACTGGATTGGGCGCATGAACTGGTCCCTTCACTGGTGTGGATTCTCAAAGCGTGGGCAATCGCCGCGGTACTCACCATCGTGGTGCTGGTCCTGCTGGCGCGGTTCACCCTGTGGGGCCGGCAGTACTGGCGTGTCACCGGGGATTACTTCAAAGGTCGCCAGGCCCTCGGGCGCTGGACCTGGCTGGCCGTGCTGCTGCTCTCGACCATGATCGCGGTGCGCCTCAACGTGCTGCTCAGCTACCAGGGCAATGACCTTTTCGAAGCGTTGCAGATGGCGTTCACCGCCCGCGGCGCCAGCGACCCGATGGCCCGGGACTCGGCCATCCGCGGGTTCTGGGTGTCTCTGGTGGTCTTCGCGATCCTGGCGACTATTTACATCAGCCGGGTGATGCTCGACATCTATCTGACCCAGCGATTCATCATCATGTGGCGTACCTGGCTCACCGACCGACTCACCGTAGATTGGCTGTCTGACCGCGCGTACTACCGGACCCGGTTCACCGACATCGAGACCGACAACCCCGACCAGCGCATCCAGCAGGACGTCGACGTATTCACCACCGGGGTCGGCGCGAGCCCCAACTCGCCGATGGTGGGATCCTCAAGCATGCTGGTGTTCGGTGCCATCAGTTCGGTGTCCAACGTGGTGTCTTTCATACCAATCCTGTGGGCACTGTCCGGCCCGGTGACGCTGTTCGGGATCACCCTGGACCGGGCCCTGTTCTGGGTTGCGTTCATCTACGTAATCTTCGCGACATTCATCGCGTTCTACATCGGCAGGCCGCTGGTCCGGCTGAGTTTTCTCAACGAGTCCACCAACGCCGCATTCCGTTATGCGCTGGTGCGCCTTCGCGACGCCGCCGAAGCCGTCGGCTTCTACCGCGGCGAGAACGTCGAACGTGGCCTATTGCGACGTCGGTACGACGCGATCATCGACAATTACCGTGCCTTCGTCCGTCGAACCATCGGACTGGTCGGCTGGAACCTCACGATGAGCCAGATCATCAGTCCGCTGCCAATCGCGGTCCAGGCTCCGCGCTTGTTTGCGGGCGATATGACCTTCGGCGATGTGACGCAGTCCTCGACTGCATTCTCGAATATCAGTGACTCGCTGTCGTTCTTCCGAAACGCCTACGACTCGTTCGCGGCGTACCGCGCGTCAATCATCCGTCTACACGGGATGATCGACGCCAACCAGATCGCGCGCGAGTTGCCCCGCCTGGAAACTCACCCCAGCACAGACGGATCGGTGGAATTGAAGGGGGTGGAGGTGCGCACGCCCGGCGGCAGCCAACTGGTGGATCCGCTCGATCTGCGCTTGGAACCCGGCGAAGGACTGGTGATCACTGGGGCTTCAGGAGTGGGCAAGACGACACTGTTGCGCAGCCTGGCTCAGATGTGGCCCTACACATCCGGCGAACTGTTCCGCCCGCTCGAGGGACATCAGACCATGTTCCTGTCGCAGCTGCCGTATGTGCCGCTGGGGGATCTGCGCACCGTGGTGTCATATCCGGCGCAATCCGGCGAGATCTCCGACGAGGACCTGCAGGAGATGCTGTCAAAGATGTCCCTGTCGCACCTCACCGGGCGCCTCAACGAGGTGCAGGATTGGGCCAAGGTGCTTTCACCGGGCGAGCAGCAGCGGATCGCGTTCGCACGGGTGGTACTCAACAAGCCGAAAGCGGTATTCGTCGACGAGGCGACCTCGGCGCTCGACGAGGGTCTTGAGTACGCGGTCTACGAACTGGTCCGCACCGAGTTGCCGGACGCGATCCTGGTCAGCGTTAGCCACCGCCCAACTGTGGAGCAACACCACCAACGACATCTCGAGTTGCTGGGCGAGGGCGAATGGCGGCTCGGGCGGGTCGAGGGAACCGCGCCGGTGAAGGTCTAGCCCGGCCAGCTGGAGGAGAATCGGCATGGAGCCTTACAAGCCCTCGCTGGACTGGGCGAACGAGATCCCACACTCCCTGCTGTGGGCCGGCAAGGCCTGGTTGATCACCGCGACGGTGACGATGATCGTGCTGATTCTCATCTCCCGGTACACCACCTGGGGACGCCAGTTCTGGCGGGTCACCGGCGGCTACTTCCGGGGCCGCAGCAGTATTGCGGTGTGGGCCTGGCTGGCGGTGCTGCTGTTCTCCACCCTGATCGCGGTGCGACTCGATGTCCTGTTGAGCTATTTCAGCAACGACCTCTACTCGTCACTGCAGGTGGCATTCGAAGGCGCCGGGGCCGGTAACGAGGCCGTGCGGGACTCCGGCATTCACGGCTTCTGGACCGCGATCATCACCTTCGGGCTGATCGCAACGCTCTATGTCGGCCGCTACCTGTTCGACATCTACCTGACCCAGCGTTTCATCATCCGCTGGCGGGTGTGGCTGACGGACCGGCTTACCGCGGACTGGCTGGGCGATGAAGCGTTCTACCGGGGCCGGTTCCTCGATGACCCGATCGACAATCCGGATCAGCGCATCCAGCTCGATATCGACTCCTTCACCACCTGCACCGGACAGGGCACGAACACTCCGACCGTAGGTACGACGACGACGCTGCTGTTCGGCGGGATCAACTCCATGGTGTCGGTGGTGGCGTTCACGCCCATCCTCTGGACACTGTCCGGGCCGCTGACCGTATTGGGCTTCACGCTGAGCCACGCGCTGTTCTGGATTGCGTTGCTTTATGTGTTCATCACCACGGTGATCGCGTTCTGGATCGGCCGTCCGCTGATCGGGTTGAGCTTCCGCAACGAGCTCACCAACGCTGCCTTCCGCTACGCTCTGGTGCGGCTTCGGGATGCCGCTGAGTCGATCAGCTTCTACCGTGGCGCGCGCGCCGAAACAACCATATTGCGAACGCGTTTCATGGCCATCATCGCCAACTACCGCCGATTCGTTGTGCGCAGTCTTGGTCTGCTGGGGTGGAACCAGTCGATAACCCAGCTCATCAACCCGCTTCCGCTGATGATCCAGGCACCTCGACTCTTCAAAGGCCAGATCACTTTCGGCGATGTCACGCAGTCGGCGTCGGCGTTCAACAGCGTCCACGACTCGCTGTCATTCTTCCGCGCCGTTTACGACTCGTTCGCCTCCTATCGGGCCACCATCATCCGACTCGACGGATTGGTCGACGCCGACGAACAGGCCAGAGCGCTCCCCCGCTTGGAGGTACAGGAAAGTTCCGATGGCGCAATCGAATTGTGCAATGTGGAAGTCCGCAACCCCAACGGCACCCAGCTACTCAAGGGTCTAAACCTGAGGCTCGAACCCGGTGATTCGCTGGTGATCACCGGCCCTTCCGGCTGCGGCCGAACCACCCTGCTGCGCAGCATCGCCCAGCTGTGGCCGTATACCTCGGGAACCCTGCGCCGGCCGGGTGGCGACGGGGATGCGATGTTCCTGTCGCAGCTGCCCTACTTGCCACTTGGCGACCTGCGCGCAGTGCTTTCCTACCCGAACGTGGAATCTGAGATTCCCGATGACGAGCTCGTCGCGGCGCTTGAGGATGTGGCGTTGGGCCACCTCGCGGATCAGCTTGACGAGACACCGGACTGGTCCAAGACGCTCTCGCCCGGCGAACAGCAGCGGATCGCGTTCGCCCGGGTATTGCTGCACAAGCCGCAGGTGATTTTTCTCGACGAGTCGACGTCGGCGATCGACGAGGGCCAGGAGTTCGCGCTGTACCGGTTGCTACGCGCTCAGTTACCGGCAACGATCATGGTGTCCGTCACCCACCGCGGGACGGTCAAACAACATCACAGCCATCATCTGCGGCTGCTCGGCGGAGGTGGCTGGGAGTTGGATCGGGAGGCCGAGTCGGCGGGCGTCTAACGCCCGCTCACGCGTGCGCTACAGCGTTCGCGCGCCCGCTGACGCGTGCTTGCCTGCCCGACGGCCGAAGAACGAGCCCTCGCCGAGTTGGGTGCCGCTTGAGTAACCCTTGCCGTCCTGGGCGATATTCGACGCACAGGTGCCGGCGGCATACAGGCCGCCGATCACGGTGCCGTCCACGCGAAGCACCTCGCCGTCCACATCGGTGGCCAGCCCACCAACGGTGAATCCCGAGTACATCGCCTTGCCCAGCGACAGATCGAACACGGCCCACGGCGCCTTGTCCTGTGGCGCAAGGTATTCCGGCTGTTTATGGAAATCGGGGTCGCCTCCGACGGCCGCGTGCCTGTTATAGGCGTCAAGTGTGGCGGCCAGGTTACCCTCCGGGATTCCCAGCGCCGACTCCATCTCTGCGACAGTCTCGTAGCCGTCGATGAACTTGATCAACGGGAACTCCGGTCGCTGCAGATGATCCTCATCAACGATCAGGAACGCGGCGTGGTCGGGCTGGTCCATCACGAAGCCCGACGTGCGCGAGTGGTACGAGTCCTCGGCCACGAACCGCCTACCCAGTTTGTTGACGATGAGTCCGGTCAGCAGGATCGCCGGCGGGTAGACCGGCGCGGTGATGAAGGACTGGTCCATATGTTTGGTGGCGCCACCGGCCGAGACACCGAGACGGATGCCCAGGCCGTCGTCGTAGGTGTTGCCGAGGACGAATGGCTTCTCGGCGAGTTCCGGAGTGTAGGTGGCGACCATCTCCGGGTTCATCACGAACCCGCCCGCGGCGATCACCACCGCCTGTGCCCGGATGGTTCCAGTCTCGCCGAATCGTTTCCACGACACCCCGACGACGTTGCCGTTCTCGGTCACCAAATTCGTCGCACCGGTCTCGTAGCGGATCTCGATATCGAGTTCGGCAGCTCGTTTGACCAGCAGGTCGATCACCATGGCCGCACCCTGGGTGTCACCGGGCACCGGCACCTTGTGTCCGCGCGGCGCCGGGACGGCCATCTCCCTGTACGGCCACACCTTCTCGTTGCCGGTGTACATCAGGCCCTGGGTGCCGGGTTGAATCACCGCTTTCTCCGGGTAGTAACTGCGCTCGAAGGCGATTCCGAGATCCTCAAGCCAGTTGAAATGCTCGACACTGCCCTCGCAGTAGGCCCGGATTTTGTCGTGTTCGGGTTCGCGCGACATCGCGACCAAATACTTGTACATCTCCTCGGCACTGTCGGGGTGACCGGTCGCCTCCTGCACCGCGGTGCCGCCACCGAGATAGAAGTGCCCGCCTGCCAGGGCGGTGGTCCCGCCGGCCACGGCGGCTCGTTCCAGCACCAGAACCCGGGCACCGTCGGCGGCCGCGGTCACCGCCGCGCACCCTCCCCCGATACCGAAACCGATCACCACGACGTCGACGTCATCAGACCAGGCCGTTACGGTCGCGGCGTCGACGGTATCCGGGATATCAAGTCCGCTCATTCCGCTGAGGATATCGCCGGGGTGACCAGCTGGCTAGAACGTGTTCTAGTTGGCCCGGATCAGTTGTGGGTGGCGGCGGCGTTGACGACGGGATTGTTAGCCACGCTGGTGACCGCGGCGTTCACCGCAGCGGTGTCCTCGCGCAACTGCTGACCGGTCGCCTGCCAGGAAACAGCGGCCGGCAGACGCCCCCAGGTGCTGTTGAAGAGTCCGATGATGACGGCCTTGCCATTGTCGGTCATGGCGTAGACCGGGCCTCCGGAGTCGCCCTTCTGGCTGACGATGCCGTTGGTCATGGTGAACCAGCCATTGTTGACCCGCTCGACGATGCCGCAGCTTTCACCGGTGACGATGCCGAAGTGGCAGACCGGCGCTCCGATTGCCAGCGGCGCGACGACATCGGCCACCAGCGCCCGGCCGCCCGGGAGGATATTGCTGACCGACACATCCGCGGCCAGGGTGATCGTCTCGTAGTCGGAGATCACCTGGTCGACCCGCACGACGGAACCGTCCGGGGTGTTATCCCGAGACGTGGTCACCACGCCGATCAGGCGGCCATTGCGGTCGGTGACCGGGCCGTTGCCGCGGCAGTGACCTGCCGAGAAGGCGATGCGTGCGACCGGATCCACATAGCCAAGCGTGCACATGGTGGATTCCTGACGAATTTCCATGCCCGGGAACACTGTGACGTCGTTACCGGCGGCGGCGGCGGGGCTGACCGCGGCGATGAACGCCGCCACGGCTGCCGCAGCGAGGACGAGATATCGCAGGAAGCGGGCCACGGTACACCTCGATCGGTCTCGGACGCGCGAACGGCGCGGTCGCAACAATGTGTCGACGGTGTATCGGGGTTGCGCCCCGATCGTTACCGACGATGTGTCGCGGGTCCGCGCCGTTCGGCGTAAACCAACTTAAGGTGCAGGTCAGGGGATGGTGATGAGCTGTCCGACCTCGATGTGATCGGGGTTGGCGATGCCGTTGGCAGCGGCCAGCTCCGAGTAGCGATTGCCGTCGCCGAGGTACTGCTTGGCGATGTTGAATAAGGTGTCACCTGCGACAACGGTGTGCGTGCGCACCTCGTTGGCCACTGGCGCGACCTCGATGACCTCGGCGACCGGCGCCGGCGGCGGCGGGGCGTCGGTCTCGGTACGCGAGTTCCACGCCGCGCCATCGGCCGCGTAGAGCACCAGGTTGCGGTCATCCTGTAATACCAGCTTGACGTCCTTTTTGCCCTTGGTGTCGGTGTTCCAGACCGGCTTGTCACCGGCGTAGATCACGAAGTTGCCATCGTTTTGAACCTCGGCACGATCGGCGCCCTCACCGTTGGTACCGGTGGCCCAGACGGCCTCCCCGCGCGCTGCAAGGACGAGATTGCCGTCCTCCTGCAACGTCAAGGTGTACGCCCCGTTGCCGGATGTGAGCGAATCGCCCTTACCCAGCTTCTGTCCTGCGGTGAGTGTGTCTCCCACGAGTGTTTTCCTCCTCTAAACCGCCCTCTTACCCGGGCGGACCGTGGCCGAGCCTACTGGAGAAATACACACTGCCGGTGGACAGTGGCAAACATCCGGCTTAAGAATCGAACCCCAGCCCCAGCCGGTCCAGGGTGCGCAGCAGAACGTTGCGGCGGCCGCCGTTATGATCGGCCCGATCCAAAGACCGCCGGGTGGCCTGGATTCCGACACTGGCGAGCGGTTCGGGCGGGAACGGCAGCGGTCGTTTGCGCACCATTTCCAGTTCGGTGCGCTCGGTGGGGCGCCCGTCGAGCAGGTCCAGGCAGACATCGGCGGCGAACCGGGACGCTCCCACGCCCAGCCCGGTGAATCCGTTGACGTAGGCGATCCGCCCGCGGCCGGCCAGTCCCCAGTGGGCGCAAAACCGGGTGCTGGTGTCGATGGGCCCGGCCCAGCGATGGCCGAACCGGATATCCGTGAGTTGCGGGAAGGTGAGAAAGAAGTGCGCGGCGATCTTGCGGAACGACTCCGGGTTGTCCTCGTGGCGGGGGTCGACTCGCCGGCCCCAGTGGTACATGGCGTCGTATCCGCCCCACAGGATCCGGTTGTCGGCCGAGAGCCGGTAATAGTGGAACTGGTTGCCGCAGTCGCTGATGCCCTGGCGGGACCGCCAGCCGATCCGGTCCAGTTGGTCGCCGGTCAGCGGCTCGGTGCCGAGCACGTGGTCATACACCGGCACGGTGTGCCACCGGTTGCGGCGCAGCAGGCTCGGGAACACGTTGGTGGCCAGGACCACTCGTTTGGCGGTGATGGTTCCGGCCGCGGTGGTGACGGCCACCGCGCCGGATTCGGTCTTGAGCGCCTTGGCTTCGGTGTGCTCGTGAATGCGCACACCCTTGTCGGCGCAGACACGCGCCAGTTCGAACACCAGCCGGGCCGGATCGACGATCGCACAGGTGTCGGACGAGAACAATCCGGCCCGATAGGTCGGTGATTTCACCTCGGCCCGCACCGCCGCCTCGTCGAGGAACCGGCCCTCGCCCTCGGCGGCCGCCTCCCGCAACCAGGGCACCTGATGGGCTTCGGTGGCGACTGCCAGCATTCCGTTTCGCTGCCAGTCGACTGCCATGCCGTATTTCTCGATATCGGCCTGCATACCGTTGAGGTTGTCCAGGCCCAGGCGCTCGAGTTGGTCGAATTCGTCGGGCCAGCGCGACCTTCCGTTCTCGGCGCCGTGGGTGAGGCTGGCGTCGACGAAGCCGCCATTGCGACCCGATGCCGCCCAACCGATCCGTTCGGCCTCGATTACCACGATCGCGGCACCGGGATCGCGCTCGGCGGCATGCAGTGCCGTCCACAGTCCGGTGTATCCGCCGCCGACTACGAGCAGGTCGCAGGTCGTCGCGCCGGGCAGGCCCGGATAGTCGGGGCGAGGGATGTCCAGCCACATCGACCCGAAGACGGCCGGAGCCAACGCGCGTTCGATCAGTCCCGAGTCGACGTCGCGGTCGAAAACGATGCGCATTGAGCCATGGTGCCACGGCCGGCGGGCTCCCACCCGGGAGGTCCGAAGATATAGCCCAGCCTGTCGCGCCAGGTGGTCGCCGAGCGGACGTCGCGGGCGATCGCCACGTACTCCCGGGTCTCCAGGGTCCAGATGTTGAAGGTGTTCACCGGTTTGGTGAGTCCCTCTGTCAGGCCCTTTGTCAGGCCCTTTGTCAGGCCATAGTGTGGCCGGAAGATCTCCGGCTGGAAGGTCCCGAACAGCCGGTCCCAGATGATGAGGATGCCGCCGTAGTTGCGGTCCAGGTACAGCTGGTCCATACCGTGGTGCACCCGATGGTGCGAGGGCGTATTGAAGACGAACTCGATTGCGCGCGGCAGTGTCCCGATATGTTCGGTGTGGATCCAGAACTGATAGATCAGACTGATCGAGAAGCTGGTGAACACCATCCACGGTGGAACGCCCAAGAGCGGCAACGGCATCCACATGATGATCTCGCCGCTGTTATTCCACTTTTGCCGTAGCGCGGTGGCGAAGTTGAAGTAGCGGCTGGAATGGTGGGCCTGATGGGTGGCCCAGATCAGCCGGACCCGATGGGCGATGCGGTGATAGGCGTAGAACAGCACGTCAACTCCGACGATCGCGATCACCCAGGTGTACCACTGCCGCGGTGAGAGATGCCACGGCGCGACGTAGGCGTATAACGCGGCGTAGCCGAGGAGTCCCACGAACTTCCAGAACGCAAGAGTGGCGACCGACACCAGGCCCATGGAAATCGAGGCGCGCGCATCACGGCCGAGATAGGAACCGGGCGCGTCACTTCCGCCGAGCTTGCGGGCGGCAGCCCACTCGATGGCCAGCAATAGGACGAAGAACGGGACGGCGAACAGCACCGGATCCCGCATCGGCGGGGGCAGTACAGACAGCAGGTCCGCAATTCGGTCCACCAGGCACCTCCCGGGAGAAAGTCTAGTGCGCCGATCGCCGGACGCTATCGTGATGGGGCGACGCGAAAGGTGCCAGACGATGGGCGAATGGGCCATCCGCAGGACGTCCATGCGCAAGTGGGGCTTCCTGGGTGGCGCGATCGCCGCCGAGGTTACCGGCACCCTGGCCATGCGGGCCTCCCAGGACAATCCGGTGTGGCTGATCGTTGTTGCGGTGGGTTACTTCACCGCGTTCTTCATGCTCACCAAGGTGCTGCGGGCCGGGGTGCCGGTCGGGGTGGCCTACGGCATCTGGGGTGCGATGGGAACGGCCCTGATCGCCGCGATCGCTGCGGTGATCTTTGATGACCCGTTCACCACGCCGATCGTCGTCGGCATCGCGATGATCATCGCCGGGGTGCTGATGGTGGAGCTCGGATCGCACCCGAAGGCGGACGCCCCACCATGATGTGGCTGGCATTGGTGGGGGCGATCATCGTTGAGGTCTGTGCGACGCTGTCGATGCGCGCCTCGGATGGATTCCGCAGGCGGGCATGGATCGCCCCGGTGGTGATCGGCTACCTCATCTCGTTCGCACTGCTGTGGCTGACCCTGCGGCTGGGCATGCCGGTCGGGATCGCCTACGGCGTGTGGACGGCATGCGGCGTGGCACTGGTCGCGGTGGCCGGCCGGCTCTGGTTCTCCGAACCGCTGAGCCCGCTGATGATCGCGGGCATCGCGCTGATCATCTGCGGTGTGCTGACCATCGACTTGTCGGGTTCGTTGCACTGAGCGCCGGTTGACCAAGCAAGATAAACACCATGATCAGTCCGTCGCTGGCCGAAATCGCCCACCGGTTGGGCGTGGCGACCGAGTACTACGACTGGGTCGGTCACCTGAAAGCCGTCGAGCGGGAGACCGTGATCGCCGTGCTGGCTGCCCTCGGTATCAAGGCCGACACTGAAACGGACTGTGCTGCAGTGCTTTCCGAACAGAATCGACAGCACTGGTCCCGAGGTTTACCGCCGGCGATCGTCACCCGTAGCGGTGCAGAAACCGCATTCTGGGTTCATGTCACCCACGGCGATCCCGCCGAGGTGTTTCTCCGGCTGGAAGACGGCACCGTACGCGCCGGGCTCCGGCAGGCTGACAATTTCACCCCGCCGTTCAATCTTGGTGGACGCCTGGTCGGCGAGGCCACCTTCGTGTTACCGGCCGATCTTCCGCTGGGCTACCACCGGGTGCACCTGCGCTCCGGGGCTTCCGAGTCCGACACCACGCTCATCGTCACCCCGTCATGGCTGGGGTTACCGGCCCGGATGGGCGCTCGACGGGCCTGGGGTCTGGCCACCCAGCTTTACAGTGTCACCTCGGCTGGCTCCTGGGGTATCGGAGACCTGACCGATCTGGCTGACCTCGCCGCATGGGCGGGTTCGGTGCACGGGGCCGGCTACGTGCTGGTCAACCCCTTGCACGCGACTGCCCCAACCAAACACATGGAGCCCTCCCCGTATCTGCCCACCTCTCGGCGCTTCGTCAGCCCGCTGTATCTGCGGGTCGAGGCGATCCCGGAGTTCGCCGCGCTGCCCAAGCGGCGCCGGGTGCACAAACTCCAGCAAGCCTGTGCGGAGCAGGCCCGCAAGGCCGACACCATTGACCGTGATGCGGCGTGGTCTGCGAAGCGGGCGGCGCTCAAGCTGGTCTATCAGGTGCCGCGGTCGGCGGGCCGCGAACTCGCCTTCGAGGCTTTCAAGGACCGGGAAGGCGCCGCACTCGACGACTTCGCCACCTGGTGCACGCTGGCCGAGAAACACGGCACCGACTGGCGAGCCTGGCCGGTCGGCCTCCGGCACCCGGCCAACCCGGAAGTCACCGAGTTCGCTGAACGGCACCATCGCGCGGTCGATTTCCACCGGTGGCTGCAGTGGCAACTCGACGATCAACTGGCCTCTGCCCAATCACAGGCCCTGCGGACCGGGATGCCACTGGGCATCATGCATGACCTCGCGGTCGGGGTTCAGCCCTCCGGAGCCGACGCCTGGTCGCTACAGGACGTGCTGGCGCTCGGAGTGAACGCGGGTGCACCGCCCGATGAATTCAATCAGCTCGGCCAGGACTGGTCACAGCCGCCGTGGCGGCCGGACCGGCTGGAAGAGCTTGGTTACCAACCATTTCGGGCGCTCATCGCCACGATCCTGCGCCATGCCGGCGGAGTGCGGATCGACCACATCATCGGTTTGTTCCGGCTGTGGTGGATCCCGCAGGGCGCCCCACCCACGAACGGCACCTACGTCCGGTACAACCATGACGCGATGATCGGCATCGTCGCGCTAGAGGCGCATCGGGCCGGTGCGGTGGTGGTGGGCGAGGATCTCGGCACCGTCGAACCGTGGGTGCGGGACTATCTGCGTGATCGCGGCCTGCTGGGCACCTCGATCCTGTGGTTCGAGATCGACGCCTTCAACCGTGGACCGCTACGGGCCGAGCACTGGCGCGAACTGTGCCTGTCCTCGGTGACCACCCACGACCTACCGCCCACTCCCGGCTATCTTGCGGGTGAGCATGTGAAGTTGCGTCACGCACTGGGGTTGCTCACCCGCACCAAGACCGAGGAGTTGGCTGACCATCAGTCCGAGCAGGCCGCCTGGATGGCGGAGTTGCGACGGGTCGGTCTGCTGTCCGCGGACGGCGACGGCGATCCCGACGAGGAGGACGTGATCATCGCCCTGTACCGATATCTGGGTCGCACACCGTCACGGCTGCTGGCGTTGTCCCTGGCGGATGCGGTCGGTGAGCGACGTACTCAGAACCAGCCCGGAACCACCGACGAATACCCGAACTGGCGGGTTCCGCTGGCCGGGCCGGATGGCGCCCGGCTGTATCTGGAAGATGTATTCACCGATCGTCGGGCGGCCGCCCTGGCCGAGGCACTGCGGGTCGCGTGCGACCCGACGCCGCGATAACCGCTGGCTGCTACCAGGCCCAGGTGTGCGATCCCGTGACACCCGTGAACTCGACATACCCGTCTGCGGTGGCGGCCGCGGTCGCGCCGTTGACCGCCGCGGTGCCATCCCAGACCTGGATACCGTCACGGAAGATCACCCGGGCCGAACCCAATGTGGGCACCGCGACGGTTCCAGAGGTTCCGTCCGGGCCGACGACAGTCAGCCGGAACACGTTGTCGCCCAACTCCCATCGCGCGGCGATTGTTCCGCCCACCGAAGGCACCTGACCCTGCGCCCACTGCATTTCCTGCGGGAACGGCCTGACCTGCCAGGTGCGGTAGGCAGGCGATGCCGGGGTGATGCCGACGACGTAATCCGACAGCGCTGAAGTGGCACCGGTGCTCCAGGCATGCGATGCGGAGTCGCCGAACAGATACCTCAGCTGGCTGGCCGACAGGTCTCCGTTGGGAAGGTTAATCCGCTCCCAGGTGGTGCCGGGGCTGCTATCGGCCATGTAGCCCCAGGTGGCCAGTATCTGCTGCATCGCCAGATCCGGTCGGCCGGCAAGGTAGTTCGAGGGCAGCGTAAAGCTGCCGATGAATGGAGAGACTATCTGTGGGTATCCACTGATGCCCTCCTCTGCGGCGCGCAGTCCGTATTGAGTGCTGAGCGAATCCGACAGGGTCTGCACGATCCGTGCCGCCTGGTCGGCGTCGGCGACTCCGTAAAGCACCGCCCACGAGTTCGCGTCCTGAACGACGAAACCACGACGGTCCGTGGAGGCGTCATAGGCACCGATGTCGGGGTTCCAGAGATTGGCGTTGATCGCCGCCTTGAGCGCTGCGGCTTCTGCGGTGTACTGCGCGGCTGGCGCGGTGTCGCCGATGGCCTCGGGAAGGACCGCCGCACTGGTGAGGCTGTTGTACTGAATCATGTTGGTGGAAGCCACTTGCCCCACGGCCCTGCCGACCACGCTCCAGTCCAGACTGGCAATCGCCGGCACGTCGACCAGACCCGTCGACGGATTGATCAGGGAGTTACCGTAGGTCACCGCGCGCTGCACCGCCGCCCAGTTATCGCGGACGAACTCGGTGTCGCCAGTGAGCTTGTAATAGTTGCCCATATTCTGCGCCAGCGCCATCGAGTAACTCGCGCCCCAGAATTCGCAACCGCCGTTAGACACGCCACTACACACACCCGCTGCCGGCCCCGGATCGGACAGCGTCGTCGGGACGGCGAACGGCAGGCTGAGGAATTCCAGGACGAACGCCTTGACCGGATTGTCGCTGACGATCTGGAGGTTGTTGCGGATCAGGGTATCCCCGGCCGCGCCGAGCACGTCATGCGCGGTCATCGCCGCGACGAGCAAGTCGCCGGCCCAGACAGCCCGGTCGCGTTTGGCCGCCTCGCCCAGGATGGACAGCGGATACGGTCCGGCGAATCCTGGTGTGCCCGCCGGAATCTCGTCGAGATTCACGGTGTAGGCCCCGGCGTACCAAATCCGGTTGATGATGTCGGAGTCGGACAGGAAGTTACCCGAGTATTCCTCCGGCGAGCGCAGCGGAGCGGTCATCTCGGTTCCGATGTTGGTCAGCGTCAGCGTGCCCGGCAGGTTCAATATGGACCGCTGACAGCGGAACCCGCCCTGAAGCTGGCTGCCCTGATACGAGCCGTTGCCGAGCACCGGGATGATCTGGAAGGTAAGCGGATCGCCGGAGTTGGCCAGCAGTGCCGAACTCAACGCTCCGTCGCCGATGGCACTGAGGTTGTTCGTTGACTCGCTGTACGAGGCTTGCAGCAGGTTCGGCGTCGCCCCGTAGTAGCTGAAACGAGTGTAGCCGCCGACATCCTGGCCGTAATCGAGAATCACCATCGGCGCCTGTCCACCGAGGGCGTAGTTCAGGGTGATCTCGCCATTGTCGCCGACCGTGACGCCGTCGTTCTTGTAGTAGAGGCTGACCGGGAAGACCCGGCAGGGTTGGGATGCCGAGCATCCCTGGGGTGTCAGTACGTAGCGCTGCCAACCCTCTTGAGCAGCAACCGGATTCGCCGACAGCGCCTGGGGGTCACCCGTGAGCGCCGGCGCTGGCTCGGTAGGCGCGACGGTAACGGCGACCCGGGCCGGCACCGAGCCGGTATAGGGCGTCGCCAGTCCGAGCAGTTGGAGGTTGTTCACGATCTGCGGACCGAGCACGGGCACATACGACAGCATGTCGACGATGCCGTGGAAGGTCGGGAATGCCCCCGGGGTCTGATCGCTGACGACGATGTTGAATTGATCGAAGCCGCCCAGAGCGTTCATCGACGCTGGCGCGGTGTAGGTGAAGTCGCCGTTGGTCTGATCGACGTCGAGTGCGCCGCCGTTCTGCGGGGTGCCGATGTAGGTGTAGGACAGAGTGTCCCCGTCGGCGTCCGCCGCACCGAGGTTACCGGTGACCACGGCCTGACCGGTCGCACTGGTGGTCTGGCCGTAGAAGACCGGCGTGATCGTGGGCGAGGTGTTGAAGAACTCGCGGCGCACGGCGGCCAGCACCGACCAGGTTCCCGGGTGGTCGGCGGTCCGGGCCGGGGCGGTGACGCGCGATGTGCTGCGCGGCGGCGCCGCAACCCGCTGCGGGGCCACTCGCTGCACCGCCCCTTGCTGCGGGGCCACTGCGGACGCGTGCGCGGGCTTGGTGGCTATCGGCCGCCTGACGGCCGCCGGTCGCTTACTCGCCACCGAGGCGGTCTGCCCGGAAACCGCACCGGTGGTGTCAGCCTCGGCGACTCCCGCCTGCCCCACCGCCACCGCCGCACCGATCCCCAGCGCCACCGCCAACCCACCAACCCGCCCGACATAACACGCACTCATCAGGCGAATTTACGACACCGACCCTCTATGAGGAGCCCAAAACGCGGCTAACGAACGCCCGCGGCCGCTTCGGCCAACGCCACGCGGGCTGTCCGGCGCCGTATGTCGATGGCATCCCCGATCTGGCGCGCCAGCCGATGGTCCTGCTGAACAACGGTATTCATGGCCTCACGCGATACCTCCACGATGACAACCTCGGTGAGCGCGACAACCCCGGTGATCATCCTCTGCCGAGTCAGCGAAGCCCCGCCAATGTAATCACCAGGTCCGAGCTCGCTCAGCGACAGCCGCCGTCCGTCCGCTGCGTTGACGAACAAACCAGCCACGCCTGTGGTGATGAATCCCATCGCCTTCGGGACGCTGCCCGCTTGCTGCATGATTTCACCGTCGGTGAATGGCAGTATCCGGGCGGCGGCCAGCATCGTCGGCACAGCCTCGCCGTGCAGTCCCAACGAATCGGCGATCGCCTGCACATGTTCGGCCAGGTAGTCGCGAACCTCCTTCTTGCGTAACACCACGCCATCAAGATGTAAGCCGGCACGCTGCCCGGCATACCAGGCCCGATGAAACAGCATCGACGTAGCAGCACTTTCGTCGGCCGGGGACGCAATCGGCACCGACACCCGGTAGCTTCCGGCCCCTAGTTCCACCACCTTGGCGGGGTGGTCGGCGAGTTTGGCCGGCAGCGCATCAGCGACCGCGAGCAGTGTGGACCTGACGTCGCCCGGTTTGTCGTCGGGCGCGAAGGCGAGAGTGGCTTTCGCCTGGTAGAGCGGTGAGGTAGTCCTGCTGAGATTGACGAATGCGTCACCGGCCAGTGCAGCATTCGGCACAATCTGCAGCCCATTTCCAGTGTCGATGTGGACCGCACGCCAGTTCACCTCGACAACAAAGCCTTTGCCGAATTTGGTATCCAGCCAATCACCGATCCCGAAGGGTTGTTCGAACAACAGGAGCAGGCCCGCCAGGATCGGTCCCACCGCGTTCTGCACGGCCAACCCGATAACGACGGAGGTGACACCGACCGCGGTGATCAGCCCGCCGATATTGGCACCCCACACCCATGACAGCAGTATCCCAATTCCGATGATGATCAGGATTAATCGACCCAGGTCGATAAAGATCCCGGGCAGACGCTCTCGCCAGCTTCCCGATTCAGCTTCACCGAATAGGGCTGCGTTGGCCCCCGACAGCAGCAACAGCATGACGAAGAAACCGACTACCGTGGCCGCGATCTTGGTCAATGTGGCATCTGGTACAGGATGATCACCGGTATGGTTCAGTTGGGAGATCAGCAGATAGGCGGCTGCAGCGGGCAGTAGCCAATTGCGCAGCAGTACAATCGATTTGGCATAGGAGCTACCCCGACGTACCAGGGAGCCGTGGACCTCGTTGAGAACTACCAGCGCCAGCGGCAGTCCGATGACAATGAGCAAAGCTGGCCAGAACCATGCCTGCGAAACAACAGTACTCATACCGGCTGCCGCGCGGTGGTGTCGAGCCGCCATACCGTCTCAGTGCCGGCGGCATCGGTAATAGTTCCGGCTTCGGTGAAGGAGTAGATACCCACGACGACGTCATGCACTCGGCCGCTGACGAAGATGCCGGGGATCTTGGTTGCCCCGTGCACGCGATGAGCCAGATCAACAGCCTCGCCCCATAGCGCATAGACCGTAGAACGCTCACCGACCAGTCCGCTGGTCACCGGCCCACTGTCGATACCCGCACGCACCGCCAATGCGGATCCATGCTGATCGTTGAACCTCTGCAGGATCTCGGTGAGTTCGTTGGCAAACGCAATGGCGCGGCTGGCGTGATCGACCCTCGGAACCACCAGTCCGCAGGTGGCCAGCAGACCGTTGTCCTGCATGCTGCGAACCTGCTCGATCCCGTGCCGTTCGGCGGCGCCATCGAAGGCTTCAACAATCGAGTTCAATATCGATACGGACTCCTCGGACCGCAGCGAGCGGGAAAACTCATCGAATCCGAGGAGTTGGGCGTAGATCACCGACACATCGCGATGCTGGGTGCTGATGTTCTCCTCCCCTTCGCGGTAGCGCCGCGCCTCCGCTTCGGGCATTAGCGAACCCAGCAGTTTGTCATTCTCATGTCGCTGTTCCTCGATGAGCTGTTGCTTTACTTGAAGGCTGGCACTCAACTCGTTGAAGGCTGAGGCCAACTGGCCCAATTCGTCGTTGGACGTCACCGGGACCGTGACACCGACGTCGCCGCCACTGACCCGGCTCACCGCGTCGACCAACGTCCTGATCGGACGGGTGAGTATGCGACTGAACAGCAGCGCCAGCAGACATACCCCGAGGACAACGGCGGCGGTGGACAGCGCAACATTTCGGGCAAAAGCTTTGACTGGTGCGAGAGCCTCAGAGGTGTCGATCTTCGCCACGATCACCCAGTTGAGATCCGGTATGGCAACGGGTGCGTAGGCAAGCATTGCTTCCGGTCCGAGATAAGTCTTCGCGGTGAACACGCCCGATTTGCCGGCCAGGGCCTCGTTCACCGCAGGCGTGTTCACCGACTGCAGCAGCGAACTGCGACCTGTCTCGACTTGGCGCTTCGCTATTTCTTCGGGTGTGCCGTTAGCGACGACGTCGGCGTAGTACTTCTGCGGATCAACTTCCAATTCCCGCGCAAGCGATCGCATCGTCCGGTCCGAACCAGCCAGATATGTCTCCCCGGTCTTGCCGAGGCCTTCATCTTCCCAGCCCCGGCTCGCGGTCATCACGCGGTTGATTTCGTCGACGGAAAGCTGAAGTGCGAGCACCCCGTAGATGCCGCCGTCATCACCGATCGGTGTCAGCACCCACGGCGTCGGCTTTCCGTATGAGGGAGCGTAGGCCTCGTAATCCACTCGGACGATGTCGTCCACCGAAGTCGATTTCAGAGTCTTGCGGAAGGCAGCGGCGAGGCTGGTGGATTCATACGGCGGAGCAAGCAGATTGGCGCCCAGGTCCACCTTCTTGTACGTCGAGTACACGACGTTGCCGTCGGTGTCGATCAGCAAAGCGTCGTCGAACCCCAACCGATTGGCGAAGTCACTGTAAAACGGTTGGAACTGTGCGTTGAGCGCCGACCACTTACTCGAGTCACCCGCCGACAGGGTCTTGACCGAAACGTTGAACTCACCCCCGGCCGGCACGGTATAGAGACTCTGAAGGTACGACTGTGCATTAGAGGTGGGCCGAAACAGTTCTGGATCGGCTTGCTCACCGGTGCCCTGCTCCAGTTTCGGACCGAAAATACTGTTGTAGTAGCGGCTCAGTGACTCGCGGGCACCCGGCGGCAATGCTGCCTTCTGGAGTTCGGCGAATGCCGCGGTGAAATCCTTCATCGCTTCGATCGTCGTTGCCGAGTGGGTCAGTACCGTAGCCGCGTCGATTGAACTCTGGTACAGCTCGACTATCTCCCGGCTACGCGATTCCCGGAGTTGGATCAGTCGCGCGTACTCGGCCTTACGCAGCGAGTTGGTCCCCGAGAAGTACCCGATGAGTCCGGCGATCAGCACCGAGATCACACTCACTGTCAGCAGCATGATCAGCAGCTTGGACTGGAATCCCAGCGATCTTCTTGCGGCGGCGAATCGAGACACCAGCGGATCGTAATCGACAGGGCGTTTGTAGGATCGGGCAATGCTACAGCCGGATACGCCGCTGTGGCTGTTCGCAGACCAGCTCGGGCCTGCCGTCTACGGCGGTGAACACGCGCACCGCCCGATCCTGCTGATCGAGGCCACGTCGGCATTCCGGCGTCGCCGCTACCACCGGCAGAAAGTTCACCTCGTACTGTCGGCCCTGCGGCACACCCAGGCTGACCTCGGCGAGCGGGCCACCCTGATCCGCGCTCACAGCTACACCGAGGCGCTGCGCGATTACGGCCGCCCGGTGCTGGTGCATGAGCCCACCTCTCATGATGCGGACCGGTTTGTGCGGCGTCTGCACCGCGACGGACTGGTGGCCGAGGTCCTGCCCACGCCCACCTTCGCGTTGCCGCGCGCCGAGTTCAGCCAATGGGCCGGTGGCCGCAAGAGGTTCCGGCTGGAGGACTTCTACCGTCAGCAGCGTCGCCGCTTCGGGATCCTGATGGACGGTGATCAACCCGTGGACGGACGGTGGAACTTCGACACCGACAACCGGGAGTCACCGCCCAAAGGCGCGACGACGCTGGGCGCCTCGCCGCCGTATCACCCCGTCGAAGATGAGATCGACGCTCAGGTTCGCCGCGATATCGACGTGTTGGACCTCGACACCGTCGGTGTCGACGGACCCCGACTGTTTCCGGTGACACCCACTGAGGCCGACGAAGCCCTGCGACGGTTCATCGCCGACCGGCTGCCACTGTTCGGCCGTTATGAGGACGCCATGATGGGCGCGGACTGGGCGATGGCGCACTCATTGCTTTCGGTGCCGCTCAATCTCGGCGTGCTGCACCCCCTCGACGCCGTGCACGCGGCCGAGGCGGCATATCGCGACGGATCGGCTCCGCTGGCGGCTGTCGAAGGGTTCATCCGCCAGATCCTGGGCTGGCGCGAGTACATGTGGCAGCTGTACTGGCATTTCGGACCGGACTACCTGGACAACAACTCACTCGACGCGCACACCCCGCTGCCCGACTGGTGGGTAGACCTCGACGCCGACGCGGTGGATGCCGAATGCCTTCGTCAGGCCCTGGCCGGCGTGCGCGACCGAGGCTGGGCTCATCACATCCAACGGCTGATGGTGCTGGGCAGCCACGGACTGCAACGTGGTTATCGGCCACGGGAGTTGTCCGACTGGTTCGCGAGCTCGTTCGTCGACGGATTCGCCTGGGTGATGCCGACGAACGTGATCGGCATGAGCCAGCACGCCGATGGCGGTCTGCTGGCCACCAAGCCGTACACATCGGGCGGTGCCTATATCAACAAGATGAGCGACCACTGCCGCAGTTGCCGCTTCGACCCGAAGAAGCGGCTCGGTGTCGATGCCTGTCCGTTCACCGCCGGGTACTGGGCTTTCGTCGACCGGCATCAGGACTTGCTGGCCGCCAATATGCGCACGTCCCGAGCCGTCTCGTCGCTCAAACGGCTCGGCGACCTCGACGCGGTACTCGAGCAGGAACGCCACCGGGAGCACTTCTGAAACATCTCCCCTACCTGGGGCGATAACCTTTTTACGCGGCTTGTCGGCCGCACCTGCGCTATCTTCGATGAGGACAGGGAGGTTCGTGCCGTGAGAAAGCTCGTGCTCGCGCTCAGTGCCGCGGTGGTGGCCGGTTCGGCTGCCGCCGCCCTGAGCATCGGAGCCAGCAGCGCCGACCCCGCTTCCAACAGCACCTACAACGTGGTGGGTGAGCCCTACGCCAAGGCGGTGGCCATCCTGCGGGCCCAGGGCGTCCCGGCATCGTTCGGCGGCTCAGTGGGCAGCGACGTTCCCCAGTCGCAGTGCGTGGTGAGCAGCCAGAAGGTGACCGGCGGCGGCAAAATGCAACTGATGCTCAACTGCACCGCGGCCGCCCAGCCGGAACAGCCCGCGGCAACCTCGGCGGCCAGCGCCCCGGGTGCCGGAAGCAGCGACGCCGGAGGTCGGCCGACAGCCGGTGCTCCCGGCGTCGTGACAGTCGTCGCAACCCCCGTCGGCTGACGGGCGGAGATCACTATGTTGCGGCCACACCGTTTCGCTCAGGAGATTGATCCCGGTCCGGTACAGATCCAGGCCCGCAAGGTTGTATTCGACGTATCGAAGTCGCCGTTGCACTGGATTCCCGACCACCCCGTCGCCTCCCACATGATCAGCCTTCTCAACGTCGTGCTACCGGCCGCCGAACGCTGGTTCGTGGCGACCTACAACGAGGCGTTGCCGTTGGTCAAGGATCCGCGACTTGCCGAGGATATGCGAGGCTTCATCGGGCAGGAAGCCGTGCACGCCGAGACCCACGAACGGATGCTGCACGAGTTCATGGAGGCTCGCGGAGCCGATCCGGAACCGATCCTCAACCAGATCGATTACATCTTCGAAAAGGTCCTGGCGCCCGGCAGATCAACGAACCCCAAACGACGGCTCAACCACCTCTGCGACCGACTGTGGCTGATCGCGGCGATCGAGCACTACACCGCGGTGTTGGGCGATTTCGCGCTCAACTCCGCCTGGGATGACTTCGGGGCCGACCCGACTATGGTCGACCTGTTCCGATGGCATGGCAGCGAAGAAGTCGAACACCGTTGCGTCGCGCACGATGTCGCGTCGTACTTCCACAAGGGCTACTTCTCCCGGGTCCGTTCCATGACACTCGCGGTGACGATGCTGTTCACCTTCTTCAATCGCGGCGTCTGGTTTCTTTGCCGCACAGATCCCGACCTCGACATCAGTTGGCTGCAGATGCAGAGGATGCGCGCCCGAGACTCCACGCTGCGTCTGCTGCCCACCTACCGCATGCTGTTCGGCTCCACCACGGCTGCCTATTTCCGCCCGGACTACTCGCCGGAGGATTTCGGCTCCACCGCACAGGCTGTCGCCTACCTGGCGACCTCTCCGGCCGCCCGCGCCGCGCATCTGTAGATGGTGGTGCAGCGCCTGAGGGCGCTCCACAGCGGTGCCATGCTGAAACTGGCCGACGTCACGGTCACCACCATGTGGGCCGTCAGCGGCACCCTGCGGCGCCCGCGACTCCCGGCGCCATGCGATCCGACGCTAACCCTGAGCGTCGTCGATCGACAGGTTAAGGCACGCGACGAGAACGTGGTGGCGTTGACACTGGCTGCAGCGGATGGGTCCGCGTTACCACCCTGGCACCCCGGAGCGCACCTGGACATTCATCTGCCCAGCGGCCGGGTCCGCCAGTACTCCCTGTGCGGTGAGCCCGAACGACGCAACTCCTATCGGATTGCCGTGCGGCGCATACCCGAGGGCGGCGGCGGCTCGATCGAGGTGCATGACGCGCTGGTGGTGGGATCGATCATCACGACCAGTGGGCCGCGAAATGCGTTTCCGCTCACCGTGCCCGGCTATGGATCCCCCACCCAGCGGCTGCGGTTCATCGCGGGCGGGATCGGGATCACACCCATCCTGCCCATGCTGGACCTCGCCGAGCGGCTCAATGTGGACTGGTCGATGATTTATGTGGGACGCAGCGCGGACAGCATTCCGTTCGTCGATGAGGTGCGCCGATTCGGTGATCGTGTGCAGATCCGAACCGATGATGTCGCCGGCCTGCCGACCGCCGATGAACTACTCGCTGAATGTCCCTCCGGCACGACTGTTTACGCCTGTGGCCCGGCTCCGATGCTGACTTCAATCCGGGAGCAACTGGTCGGTCGAGACGATGTCGAATTGCATTTCGAACGCTTCGCGGCCCCGCCGGTAATCGACGGCGAACAGTTCAACGTGGCGGTGACGTCCTCGAAGGCACAGATCACGGTGGCTGCCGACGAGACACTCCTGATGGCACTGCGGCGCTCCGGCGTCAGTGCGCCTTACTCCTGTCAACAGGGCTTCTGCGGCACCTGCAGGATCAGAGTGCGCAGTGGTGTTGTGCAGCATAGGGATACATTGCTCACCGAACCTGAGCGTGACGACGGGATGATGCTTACCTGTGTATCGCGGGCACCGGCGGGCGCTCGCCTTGAGCTTGATCTCTAGGCTTTGATACCTGCGGCTCAGTCGGTGTCCCAGGTAGATGTCGTCTGCTCGGCAACGTCAATGAGCTTTGCCTGCTGAGACGCGGGGCTGTCAATCTCCTCGGCGACATAGGCCGCGACGAATCGCTTGATCTCGGCGTCGACACCGGCCAGGATGCGCAGAATCTCGCCCCGCAGCGATTTCGAGGTCACATGCACGGCGATATCCGACGGTCGTGGCTTAGCGACGTCGATCACGATCAGCAGCGGTTCGGCCGCCCGGGCGGCAGCACGAAGAGCGATGTCGCCATCGACGACGAAGCGCTGTTTGTCCAGCCAGAGATCAACAACCAGCTCAATGATGAGCGGGATCCGGATCGCGAAGGTGATGGTCTCCCCCAGCGTGCGCCGCACATGCGGCTGCTGGATCTGGACTTTCGCGGTCACCCGCGCCAAACCACCCGGGCCCTGTGCCATCGGCCCCATCTCGAACTCCTCGCCCGCGATCTCGGCAAAAGCCGCGGCAACACGCTCCTCGGTCACGGCCAACTCGAAGAACCGCCGACCGAACTCCTCGTAGGTGACGTAATCGTGGGTGTGCATCGGCTTCTACAGTCTCACGTCGCACCGTAGAAACCGGGGAGGCTCACAGCTCCAGCAGTACGGTGACCGGCCCGTCGTTCACCGACTCCACCTGCATATCGGCGCCGAATACACCGGACTGCACCTCGGCGCCCAGGGTCCGCAGCGTATCGGCGAAGACCTCGACCAGAGGCTCGGCGTGTGACCCCGGGGCCGCGGCGTTCCACGTTGGTCGGCGCCCCTTGGTGGTGTTGGCGTAGAGCGTGAACTGACTCACCACGAGTACGGGTGCGCCGGTATCTGAGGCTGATCGTTGGTCGTCGAGGATCCGCAGCGTCCAGAGTTTCTCGGCCATCCGCACCGCGGTGTCGGCATCGTCGGAGTGCGTCACACCGACCAGTGCAAGCAATCCCTGACCAGCGGGCCGGATGACACCGACAACTTCGCCGCCCACCGACACCGAGGCGGACATGACGCGCTGAACCAGGACCCGCATAGCCGACGATAATGCCAGGGACTCCAGCATCGCGGTTAATTCGAGCCCGCCGCGGGTAGCGAATTGAGTCGAGAATAACGTCACTGATTTGCGAAGCCGACCGCATGCGACACGATTGTGGGCGCGAAAATTGGATAACAATTCCAGGAATCAATTCCACCGATGAGTCACAACCGCTCAACCGACTTTGAGATGTTCTGATACCAGCAATGAACAGCGGAAACTCCGAATACTCCAATTCGGTTGAATCCCAGGATTTTTAGTGTTCTTGCACACACCATTACCCGAAAAGTGATGGACACCACAGCCTTCGGTAACTCTCGACTTTGGGTGTGTCTAATTCATCCTGTTAGCGTTAATCAAATGTTTGGTCTCGCGGCATTGTTGTCGCTTATCGCACAAGTGTCCGGTACGCCGTATATTCCCGGCGGTGATACTCCGGCGGGTACGGACTGCTCGGGTCTGGCTTCGTGGGTTGCCAATGTGGCTTCCGGCAGGCCGGCATTCGGCAGCAGGTTCAACACCGGCAATATCGAGTCCTCGCTTCTGTCGCGAGGGTTCCACTACGGTTCGGCACCCAACTCGGTCGTGATCGGCTGGAACCGCGGCCACGCCGCAGTGACGCTGCCTGATGGCACTCCGGTGTCCAGCGGCGAGAGCGGCACGGGCGTGCGCATCGGCGGTGGCGGTGCATATCAGTCCCAGTTCAGCCACCACATGTATCTGCCGGTGCAGGCCGAGGAGATGCACACCACAGCGGCACCTGCCGAACTGGCTGATCCTGCCGGTCCGGCCCAACCGGCTGCGACGCAGGATGTGGCCACGGACGCCACTGTCACGGACGGCGCCATCACGGACGGCGCACTCACCAACGATGGCGCCTTCACGGATGGCCCTGTCACCGACGGCGCACTCCCGGTCCCCGAGGCCACCATCGCCGGGCCGAACGACGACCAGGACTCCCTCGCGCCGCACGGGACTGCTGAGCTGGTGGTTGGAACGCCGGTGGTCAGCCAGGTTGCAGCCCCTTAAGCCACAGGCCGGAATGGCTACTGCCGCCTGCACTGACTGTCGCGTCGGACGTACCCGCTGACAGCCTCCGGACGCTATCCGGAATAATCGGACGGCGCGGGGGGTTAGATGAGGACCTCAGCACGACACCAGCGCACACCGGCTCGATAGGAGCAGTCATGTCCAAGGTCGCACCGGACCCAGTCACCGGAACCGATTTCGAGGGCGAAGTCGCCGCCACCCAGCGGTACTTCGACAGCCCGCGATTCAAGGGCATCACCCGGCTGTACACCGCGCGGCAGGTCGTCGAGCAGCGCGGCACGATCGGTGTGGACTACACCGTGGCCCGCGAGACCTCCGCAGCCTTCCACCTCCGTCTCCGTGAGCTGTTCGGACAGCACCGGTCGATCACCACGTTCGGCCCGTACACCCCCGGCCAGGCAGTGGCCATGAAGCGCTGCGGCATCGAAGGCATCTACCTGGGCGGCTGGGCGACGTCGGCGAAGGGTTCCGTCACTGAGGATCCGGGTCCGGACCTCGCGAGCTATCCGTTGAGCCAAGTGCCCGACGAGGCCGCCGGCCTGGTGCGCGCCCTGCTCACCGCTGACCGCAACCAGCAGTACCTGCGGCTGCAGATGACCGACGAGCAGCGCGCCGCCACCCCCGCGGTAGACTACCGACCGTTCATCATCGCCGATGCCGATACCGGTCACGGTGGAGATCCGCACGTGCGCAACCTGATTCGGCGCTTCGTCGAAGCCGGCGTGACCGGTTACCACATCGAGGATCAGCGGCCCGGTACCAAGAAATGCGGTCACCAGGGCGGCAAGGTGCTGGTGCCCTCGGATGAGCAGATCAAGCGGCTCAACACCGCCCGGTTCCAGCTCGACATCATGGGCGTGCCCGGAATCATCGTGGCCCGCACCGATGCCGAGGCGGCCAACCTGATCGACGGGCGTTCCGATGAGCGCGATCAGCCGTTCCTGCTCGGCGTGACCAACCTCGACATCCCGCCGTACAAGTCATGTTTCCTGGCGATGTTGCGCCGCTTCCACACCCAGGGCGTCACCGAGCTCAACGGGCATCTGCTCTACGCCCTGCCCGAGGGCGAGTACGCCGCGGCGGAGGCGTGGCTGGCGAGTCGCGGTGTCACCCAATTGGTGGACGAGGCGGCCGCGACGTGGACCAAGAACCGCACTGGTTCGGTGGACGCGCTGTTCGACCGGGTCGAGTCGCAGTTCGTGGATGCCTGGCAGGAAGACGCGGGTCTGGAAACCTACGGCAATGCCGTGGGTGAGCTGTTGCGGTTCAAGGAGAGCGAGGGCGAGGCGCTGGCGATGAAGCCGGCCGAGTGGGCTGACTTCGCTAAGACCGCGTCGCTGTATGCCGCTCAGCGCAAGGCCGCCGAACTTGGGGTGGACGCGCCGTGGGACTGCGAGCGGGCCCGCACCCCGGAGGGCTACTACCAGGTGCGCGGCGGCATTCCGTACGCGATCGCGAAATCCCTTGCCGCAGCCCCGTTCGCAGACATCCTGTGGATGGAAACCAAGACCGCCGATCTCACCGAAGCTCGTGAGTTCGCCGAGGCGATCCACGCGGTATTTCCCGAGGCGATGATGGCCTACAACCTGTCGCCGTCGTTCAACTGGGATACCACCGGGATGACCGATGATGAGATGCGGGCCTTCCCCGAGGAACTCGGCAAGATGGGCTTCGTCTTCAACTTCATGACCTATGGCGGTCATCAGATCGACGGTGTGGCGGCCGAGGAGTTCGCCACCGCCCTGCGTCAGGACGGGATGCTGGCGCTGGCCCGTCTGCAGCGCAAGATGCGTCTACTCGAGTCGCCCTATCGCACACCGCAGACGCTCGTCGGCGGTCCGCGCAGCGATGCGGCACTGGCCGCGTCGTCCGGACGCACCGCGACCACCAAGTCCATGGGCAAGGGTTCCACCCAGGTTCAGCACCTGGTGCAGACCGAGGTGCCCAAGAAGCTCCTCGAGGACTGGCTGGCCCTGTGGAGCGAGCACTACAAACTCGGCGAGCGACTGCGGGTGCAGTTGCGTCCGCGCAGAGCCGGCGCGGACGTGCTGGAGTTGGCAATTTTCGGCGACTCCAACGGCGAGAAACTGGCCGATGTGGTGTTCGATCCGATCAAGGACCGTCACGGCCGCAGCATCCTCACGGTGCGCGACCAGAACACCTATGCCGCCAAGATGCGCCAGAAGCGCCTGATGACTGTGGTTCACCTGTGGCTGGTCAACCGTTTCAAAGCCGACGCCGTGTACTACGTGTCGCCGACCGAAGACAACGTCTATCAGACCGAGAAGATGAAAGCGCACGGCATCTTCAGCAGTGTCAACAAAGATGTCGGCGAGATCATCATCGCCGATGTGAACCAGGCCCGGATCGCCGAGTTACTGGCACCCGACCGCGTGGCCCTGCAGAAATTGATCCATAAAGAGGACTAGGACGGTCAGGGGCGAGAGTTACGGTGCGCCGACCACCGGGAGACACTGGTTCAGAAGTTGTGGCAATCGTTGACTGCTCTGCCGATCGGACCGCCAGAGGCGTTGAGGACGTCATCGCTGATGTCCGTCAACTGATCTTTGCCGAGGGCCTGCTCCAGCGTATTCGCTAACTGCTCACGCTGGCCCGGCGGTGCGGCCAGGAGCGCGTCCAGTGCCACCCGCAACTTCTGCTCCGTTTGTGGATCGCCACTGATCTTGCCCCAGATCATCGGGGAGTTCTTCTGCAGCGACGACATGACCTGTTGTTCAGAACACGTCGTGGTGTTGAGATTGTCAGCAGACGCCGGTGCTGCTACCGCGATGGCAAGACAGGCGAGGCCCGCCGCCGTGCCCAGATACCGACCAAGGCCCTTATTCATTACGCTCATGGCGGGCAATTTAGCAGGTGTCGAGAGCAATGATCAATCACGATATCGGCGTGGCGCTTCCCATCTCACATCACTGCGCACAACACCTCGTTGGCTAGCGCACGACCACGCTGCTCGGCTCCCGTGGTGCACCAAGGGCTTCGCGGTGCGAGGGCGGGCGTCGTCCACCTTCGTCGGTGAGGCGATAGCGCGCAGCAAGTTCGGCGGCGATCACGGTGTGGCCGTTGAGCGTTGCCAATTCGGAATCGCGGTAGAGCGCATCGATGAGCCGTCCGGTGAATTCCGGAGTTTCGGCGTGCTCGGCGAAACCGGCCAGCGCCTCCGCATTCTCGCCGAAGGCTTGCTGCAGGCGTTCGGTGAGCAGGATGCCCATCCAGATCGACACCGTCGACACCGCGGTACCGGCGAAGTCGACGGCCATATCAGCAGCCATCTTGTCGACGCCGGCCTTCTGGGCACCGTAGGCCGGTCCGTGCATGTAGCAGACCGATCCCGGCGATGAGGTGAACGCGATCAGTCCACGATCGGCACGCAACAGCAGTGGTGCGGCGTACCACGACGCCGCGTAGGCCGAGCGCAGGCCGACGTCGAGCACATCGGCAAGGCTCAGCGGTTTCTCCCAGAACGGCGCGGGGTTGGTCAGCGCGTCACTGATGGCAGCGGCATTATTCACCAGGAGGTCGAGGCGGCCGTTGTCGTCGGACACCCGGGCGAATAACGCCGCCACCGAAGCGTCGTCGCCGTGATCGGTCCGCACGGCAATGCCCTCGCCCCCGGCGTCGGTGACCTGGCGCGCGGCTTCGTCGAGTCCGTCGGTGCGACCGGTCAGGTACACCCGCCAGCCCGCGGTTCCCAACGCACGGGCGATACCGCGTCCGGCCCCGCGGCTGGCACCTGTGACGACGGCGATCAGTGGTGGCGATGTCATGGGAGTGACGCTAGCCGGTTGGGTGTCGAGCCCTAACAGCGCGCCAGTACCGCTTCGATGGCTTTCTTCTCTTTTGCCGCCAGCCATAGTCCATAGGCGGTTTTGACCTCGATCTGGCGGGCGACGAAATCGCATCGGAACGCCTCGTTCGAGGGCAGCCAGGATGCGGCATCGCGAAATGCCTTGTCGAAATTGGCTTGTGGACTCACCGCGAGCAGATTGCGCGGATCGTTGGCGAAGTCCAGCCGGCGCTGCGAATCCCAGGCACGCGCACCCTTGTACCAGGCGTCCGCCAACGCGACGACATGATCGATCTCGACGGCGTTGGAGGTGTCAGGGCTGCGAACGAAGTCGATGGTGACGCCGCTGTACGGGTCGATGAGAGTGCCACTCTGGGCATAGCAGGTGCCCGGCCGCACCACGAGGTTCTGCAGGTCGCGGCGCAGAATGTCGTCGCGGGTGTTGCAGCCGTTGTGCCCGAACTCGACGTTGACATCGTCGCTCCAGGCTTTCCCGAACTGATAGCGCTTGAAGTCCGAGGTGCGGTCCCAGCCGCGGACCTCAAGTTTCCCGAGCTGCTCGCGGGCCATGTCGAAGCGGGACGGGTCGCCGGGAGGCGGTGGCGACACGATCGCCGACGGTGACGACGCTTCGGCGCGCCAGGTCGGCGACGGCCCGGAGGTGGGTGGCCGGGTTGAGTGTTCCTGCCAGTACAGGACGCCCGCCACTGCGGCGACGACCAGAATCGCCAGGACGGCGGCAAGTCCCCTGCGCCGGGACTTCGCGGGTTTTCCTGCTGCCACTCCCCAATTTTTACCACGAGCGGCCCGCGCTCCCCGGTCGCCGCGCATACTCCTCAAGGTGACACCACTGGGAAGATACGTCGCCGAAGAGATCGCCACCGACCACGTCGACGGCCTGCTGTCGCGCCGCGAAGCGCTGCGGCGACTGGGGTTACTCGGCATGGGCACGGCGGCGGCGGGTGCGCTGATCGCCGCCTGCGCCGACAACCGAACGACCCGGTCCCCCGGATCGTCCCCCGGATCGTCCCCCGCCGCGTCCCCCGTGCCGTCAGGTCCGCCACCCGGGATGGCGACAGTGCGCCCGACCGAGGCAATCTCGTGGGCTGGCCCACGAGGGCCGCTCATGGGTAGTTGGGCGCCAGCCGAGGACCCCCGCGGCGCGGTTCTGGTGATTCACGAGAATAAAGGTCTCAACGACTGGGTGGGATCGGTGGCGGGACGGCTGGCCGGGATCGGCTACTCGGCACTGGCGGTCGATCTGCTCTCCGAGGAAGGCGGCACTGCAACATTCACCGACCCCGCGGCCGCCACCGCGGCGCTGGCCGCAGCCGACCCGCAGCGCTTCATCGCCGATATGAATTCCGCCCTCGACGAGTTGCAGGCTCGCGTGCCCGGCCGCAAACTCGCCGCGGTCGGGTTCTGCTTCGGGGGCGGACTGGTGTGGCGGTTGCTTACCGCCGGTGAGCCAAGGCTCGCGGCAGCCATCCCGTTCTACGGCCCGATTCCTGACGATCCCGACTTCGCCGGGTCGAAGAACGCTGCGGTGCTGGCCTTCTACGGCTCGCTCGATCAGCGGGTGACCTCGACGGAGCCCGCAGCCAAGGCTGCGCTGGAGCGCGCCGGATTGGTCAACGAATTGGTCGTCGAACAAGGTGCCGACCATGCGTTCTTCAACGACAGTGGACAGCGGTACGACGCGGTGGCAGCCGCGGATGCTTGGCAACGCTTGCAGGATTGGTTAAGCCGCTACCTGGCATAAGCCTCGCTATCTCCTTGGCGAATACCCGAACAGCGAACCGTTGCCATTGCTACGTTCCCGACGTGAAACGAACTCCACTGATGGGCGAGTGCTCGGCTGAATTCTTCGGGACGATGATCCTGATCCTGTTCGGAGTAGGGGTGGTGGCCCAGGTCGTCACCGGAGGAAAGGAACTGGGCACGGTCCCGGGATCGACCGGTGACTACAACTCCGTCGCCTGGGGATGGGGCCTGGGGGTCTGCCTGGCGGTCTTCGTCGCCGGCCGACTCAGCGGTGCGCACCTGAACCCGGCGGTGACGGTCGCCCTGGCGACCTTCAAGGGCTTCCCGGTGCGAAAGATCCTGCCCTATATCGCCGCCCAGGTGCTCGGCGCGTTCGTCGGTGCCCTGCTGGTGCGGGTCGTCTACGCGGATGCGATTCGGCGCGTCGACGCCGGTCACACCAAGGCCACCCAGGGCATCTTCTCCACCTCGCCCGACATCGGCGTCTCGCTGCCGACGGCGTTCCTCGACCAGATCGTCGGCACCGCGATCCTGGTGATGGTGATCTTCGCCCTGACCAGTGCGGTGAATAATCCCCCGCTGGGCAACACCGCGCCGCTGTTCATCGGACTGCTGGTGGTGGCCATCGGCCTGGGCTGGGGCTCCAACGCGGGCTACGCCATCAACCCCGCCCGGGACTTCGCTCCGCGACTGGCTTCCTGGCTGACCGGCTACCACGACGCCTGGTTCTCGGCCAATGGCACCGAGTTGTACTTCTGGGTGCCGATCATCGCGCCGTTAATCGGCGGTCTGATCGGCGGGGCACTGTTTGTGTACGGGATTGAAAAGTTCTTGCCAGAAGCGATCACCCAACCCGACGAGGTCGGCGTCGTGAAGGCGACACCGCTACGTTGAACGCAGAGCATCAACCGCTCCGAAGCCCTAATGTTCCATCCGTGAATCGCCTCGATCGCTTCTTCGAGATCACCGCGCGCGGATCGACCCTAGGCACTGAGGTCCGTGGCGGACTGGTCACCTTCATCGCGATGGCCTACATCATCGTGCTGAACCCGATCATCCTGTCCGGGCCGAAGGATGTCGCGGGCAACCAGTTGCAGTTCGCGCAGGTGTCCGCTGTCACTGCGTTGACGGCAGGCGCCATGACCATCCTGTTCGGCGTGATCGCACGATTGCCGTTCGCGTTCGCGGCGGGACTGGGCATCAACTCGTTCTTGGCAACTTCGGTGGTGGGCACGCTCACCTGGCCGGAGGCGATGGGCCTGGTGGTGATCAACGGTCTGATCATCGTCGCGCTTGCCGTGTCCGGCCTGCGCCGACTCGTGTTCGATGCGGTGCCGATGGCGCTCAAGATAGCGATCACCGCCGGTATCGGACTGTTCATTCTATTCATCGGCCTGGTTGATGCGGGCCTCATCTCGGCCACCGGATTCCCCTCTCCCCCAGTTGGATTGGGCACAAAAGGTCAGGGATACATCACCTCGGTTCCGACACTGGTGTTTGTGTTCACTCTGCTGCTGACCGCGATCCTGATGGCGCGCAAGGTTCGTGGCGGCATTCTTATCGGCCTGTTGGGCGGGACGTTGGTCGCCGTGGCCGTTGAGGCAATCTGGCATCTGGGTTCGGCGGTGGATCATCCTGGCGGCTGGGGGTTGTCAGTGCCGCGACTGTCCGGTTCACCGTTCGCACTGCCTGATCTGTCCCTACTGGGAGCGTTCAGCTTCGGCAGTTTCAGCCGCATCGGCGCTCTTGCGGCGACCGTGCTGGTCTTCACGCTGGTATTCGCGAATTTCTTCGATGCACTGGGCACCCTGACCGGACTGTCCCGTCAGGCCGGATTGTCCGATGCGCAGGGAACGTTCCCGCGGTTGCGCTCCGCGCTGATCGTCGAGGGCGTCGGCGCGGTCGCCGGCGGTGCGACCTCGTCGTCGTCGAACACCGTGTTTATCGAGTCGGGTGCCGGCATCGAGGAGGGCGCCCGTACCGGGCTGGCCAATGTGGTGACCGGGGCACTATTCCTGGCTGCAATGTTCATCTCGCCACTGGCCTCGATCGTGCCCAGCGAGGTGGCTGCCGCGGCCCTGGTGATCGTCGGGGTGATGATGGTGTCGCAACTGCGCCATATCGATATCTCCGAGTTCTCGGTGGCGCTCCCCGTGGTACTCACTGTGGCGGTGATGCCGTTCAGTTACTCGATCGCCAACGGTATCGGCGCGGGATTCATCAGCTGGGTGGTGGTGCGTTCGGCGGCCGGCAAGGGGCGCGAGATCAGCCCGCTGCTGTGGATCGTCGCCGCCGGGTTCCTGCTGTACTTCGCCCGTGGCGGGATTTCGTCCTTCGCCGGGGTATAGCAGAATGCACCCATGAGCGAATCCAATGTCACCATCAAAACCCTCACCGACGGTCCACTTGAGGTTGCCGGCGAGGTCGAGATCCTCGCCGCCGACGGCACCCTGATCAA